>Ga0129306_1000053_pt1 | contig 190242 bp, 157 predicted proteins | sample P827metagenome_FD_94438 | JGI IMG/M metagenome (GOLD analysis project Ga0129306, IMG submission 94438) | Capybara group fecal microbial communities from Wisconsin, USA - P827 metagenome | ecosystem: Host-associated > Mammals > Digestive system > Large intestine > Fecal | place: USA: Wisconsin...
GCGGATAAGCCTGAAATTAAAAGGCCTGAGTCCGGTAGAGTACCGAACCCAGGCTCTGAGAGCCGCTTAATATGAACCATCCAACTTTATGGGGTCAGTCCAGCAGCGCCGCCGGGCAATCCCTGAAGATTGCACTTTGCCAGCAATATAAAGCCCTCTTCACAGAGGGCTTTTATCGCACAATCGCGAAGATTAACGCTTAAAGCGGTCCGGGAAGGTCATTTCGCTGTAGCGAACAAAGCGGGTGCCTTTCGCCAGCTTGTAACCAAACCAGATGACGAGGAACAGCGGAATACCAATGTAGGTCGCCGCCACTCCGCCCCAGTCAATGGTGTCCTTGAGGAACGCTTCGTAGTTCTGTCCGAGGGTGATGATCAGGCACAGCACGAAGGCGAAGATCGGCCCCAGCGGGAAGAACCCGGAACGATACGGCAGATTATTAATATCGTTACCTTGCAGGACGTAGCCGCGACGGAAACGATAGTGGCTGATCGCAATACCCAGCCAGGCGATAAAGCCCGTCATCCCGGAGGTGTTCAGCAGCCACAGGTACACCGTCTGGTTGCCAAACATGGAAGTCAGGAAGCACAGCGCCGCGATCACGGTGGTCGCGTACAGCGCGTTACGCGGCACGCCGCCACGCGACAGCTTCGAGAAAATACGCGGCGCTTTACCGTCGCAGGCCAGGGTGTACAGCATACGCGTGGAGGCGTACATCCCGGAGTTACCCGCCGACAGCACGGCAGTCAGGATAACGGCGTTCATGATTGCCGCCGCCGACAGCAAACCAGCATGCTGGAACACCAGGGTGAACGGGCTGACGGAGATATCCTTCACATCGTTGCGCAGCAGACTCGGATCGGTATACGGAATGATCAGGCTGATAATCAGGATCGCGAAGACGTAAAACAGCAGGATACGCCAGAAGACCTGGCGCACCGCGCGCGGAATGTTCTTCTCCGGATTTTCAGATTCACCGGCAGCGATGCCGATAAGCTCGGTGCCCTGGAACGAGAAGCCGACAATCATCGCCACGCCAATCATCGCCGAGAAACCGCCGGCGAACGGCGCATCCGCGATCCCCCAGTTGCTCCAGCCGGCTGGCTGCGCCCCTTTGAAGATGCCGACAATCATCATCACGCCGACGATGATAAAGATAATGACGGTGGCTACCTTTATCAGCGAGAACCAGTATTCCGCCTCGCCAAAGCCGCGCACCGAGATCCAGTTCAGCAGGAACATGATGCCGAGGAACAAGGCGCTCCAGATCCAGCCCGGAGTGTCGGGGAACCAGTAGCTCATCACCAGCTGTGAGGCCACGAGGTCAACGGCGATCGTCACCGCCCAGTTGTACCAGTAGTTCCAGCCCAGCGCGAAGCCGAAGCCTTCTTCAACATAATTCTGCCCGTAGGTGGCGAAGGAACCGGATACCGGCATAAACGCCGCCAGCTCGCCGAGGCTGGTCATCAGGAAATAGACCATCAAACCGATCAGAATATAAGACAGCAGCGCCCCGCCGGGACCTGCTTGCGAAATGGTTGCGCCAGAGGCAACAAAAAGACCCGTACCGATGGAACCGCCGATGGCGATCATGGTCAAGTGGCGCGCCTTCAGTTCACGACGTAGCGTGGGCGCTTCTGTGGTTTTAGTTTCCGAAACCATGTGATAATGCTATCCATCCAAAAAATGAGGCGCGATTGTAGCAGACGATCGGGGTTCCATCCGGTACAAATGCAAAGTTATAAGAGAGCTTCATGATCGCCCGCAAATTATTAGTAAAGCACTAACCTGCGGAATTGCCAGCGAATTCCCCCCGTAATCAGGCGATAAAACCGGGCTGCTACACCTGGCAATAGTGCAGAAAACGTTGTAATGCTTTAGAAATATGCTTCTGCCGGTGATGGATCCGCCACAGCGTGCGCGTCAGCCGGGGCAATGGCACTTTCAGTTCCGCCAGCGTGCCCGAGGCAAGCTGTTCGGCAATCACCCGCCGCGATAGACAGCTGATGCCCAGGCCATGCCTGACCGCGTGCTTGATCGCCTCTGAATTACCCAGCTCCATGCCCAGATGAAACGCCGGCAGATGCGACAGCAGAACGTAATCGACAATCTCCCGGGTGCCGGAGCCATGCTCGCGCAGGATCCACGGCGCCTCGGCCAGTTGCTGCAGGGTCACCTCCCCCGCCAGCAGCGGTGAGTTGGGCGCGGCAAACACCACCAGCTCATCCTCCAGCCACGGCTCGGCAATAATATCGGCGGCATGGCACGGCCCCTCAATCAGGCCGAAATCCACCCGCAGGTCGGCGACGGCGTTGATGACGTCCAGGCTGTTGCCGACGCTCAGCTCGACCGGCAGATCCGGGAAGTCATGACGATAGCGGGCAATAATCTCCGGCATAATATAGTTGCCGATGGTGCTGCTGGCGTAGACTCGGATCGCCCCGTTATCGCCGCGAAACAGCTGCTCGATCTCCAGGGCCCGCTCCAGCAGCGCCAGCGCACGCGGGTACAGCAGCCGTCCATGCTCATTCACCACCAGTCGTTTACCGACGCGGTCAAACAGCTGCACGCCGAGCTGCCCTTCCAGATCGGTCAGCGCGGCGCTGACCGCGGATTGCGAAAGCGCCAGCATCTGTGACGCCTGAGTGGTCGACCCACTCTTGTGGACTTCGGCGAACACTTCCAGCTGCCGCAGCGTAATATGCATAACCCACCCGTTTAGTAATCCAACCTGAATAACCTTCCTTACTATGGTGACACAAATCGAGGCGGCTGACGGAAGGAAAATCCGCTTATATCACAAAATCATCGTCTTGCCGGCGAGACCGCCCCGCTTCTGCCTAACCCGCTCTCGCCCCGTTGTAACCGGCGAAGCGGCCATTAACCACTTATTACGATTGATTATAAACATATAATCAATTTTATATTTAATCCCGCACGGCGTAACCTTTAGGCAGACAAAGGAGAAGGTTATGACAGCACTCACTTTACCCACCAAACATCGTTCCCTGTGGCATTTTGTCCCAGGCCTGGCGCTGACCGCCGCTCTGACCGGCGCCGCCCTGTGGGCCGGTAGTTTCCCGGCCATCGCCGGCGCAGGCTTTAGCGCCCTGACCCTCGCTATCCTGTTCGGGATGGTCGTCGGCAACACGGTCTACCCGAAAATCTGGCAGCCCTGCGACGGCGGGGTGATCTTCGCCAAGCAGCATCTGCTGCGCCTGGGGATCATCCTCTACGGCTTTCGCCTGACGTTCGCCCAGATTGCCGACGTCGGCGTGAGCGGTATTTTGATTGACGTTCTGACGCTCTCCAGTACCTTTTTTATCGCCTGCTTCCTTGGCCAGAAAGTGTTTGGTCTCGATAAACACACCAGCTGGCTGATCGGCGCCGGCAGCAGCATCTGCGGCGCGGCGGCCGTGCTCGCCACCGAGCCGGTGGTCAAAGCCGAAGCCAGTAAAGTGACGGTTGCCGTCGCCACAGTGGTTATCTTCGGTACCATCGCCATCTTCCTCTACCCGGCGATGTACCCGCTGCTGGCGCACTGGTTTACCCCGGAGACCTACGGGATCTATATGGGCTCCACCATGCATGAAGTGGCGCAGGTTGTTGCCGCCGGCCATGCGGTCAGCCCGGACGCGGAGAACGCGGCGGTTATCGCCAAAATGCTGCGCGTCATGATGCTGGCTCCGTTCCTGCTGTTCCTGGCGGCGCGTGTTAAACAGCTGACCCCGGCAGGCAACGGCGAGAAAAGTAAAATTACCATTCCGTGGTTCGCCATTATGTTCATCCTGGTGGCGGTGTTTAACTCCTTCCATCTGCTGCCGAAAGCCGTGGTGGATATGCTGGTGACGCTGGATACCGTCCTGCTGGCGATGGCAATGGCCGCCCTCGGGGTCACCACCCACGTCAGCGCGCTGAAAAAAGCCGGGGCGAAACCGCTGCTGATGGCGCTGATGCTGTTCGTCTGGTTGATTGTCGGCGGCGGGGTCATTAACGTCGCTATCCACAGCCTGATGGCATAAAGCACTACATCTTTCTCCAGTTAAGCCGCTATCATTACCCACCCCCCAGCGGCTTTAACTGGAGTTTTTTTATGAAATACGTAGGAGCGCACGTGAGCGCCTCAGGTGGACTGGCCAATGCCGCCATTCGCGCCGCCGAAATCGAAGCAACCGCCTTCGCCCTCTTCACCAAGAACCAGCGCCAGTGGCGCGCCGCGCCGCTCAGCGACGAGACCATCGCCGAATTCAAAGCCGCCTGTGAAAAGTATCACTTTGGCCCGGGGCAGATCCTGCCGCACGACAGCTACCTGATTAACCTTGGCCACCCGGTGGAAGAAGCGCTGGAAAAATCCCGTGATGCCTTCATTGATGAAATGACCCGCTGCCAGCAGCTGGGACTGACGCTGCTCAACTTCCACCCCGGCAGCCATCTGCAGCAGATCCCGGAGGAGGAGTGCCTGGCGCGCATCGCCGAATCGATCAATATCGCGCTGGCGAAGACCGAAGGCGTTACTGCGGTGATCGAAAACACCGCTGGCCAGGGCAGCAACCTCGGCTTTAAGTTCGAGCACCTCGCGGCCATCATCGACGGTGTGGAAGATAAATCCCGCGTCGGCGTCTGCATCGATACCTGCCATGCTTTCGCCGCCGGCTACGACCTGCGCAGCGCCGAAGCCTGCGAAAAAACCTTCGCCGCCTTCGAACGCATCGTCGGTTTTCAGTATCTGCGCGGCATGCATCTCAACGATGCCAAGAGCGCCTTCGGCAGCCGGGTCGACCGTCACCACAGCCTGGGGGAAGGCAACATCGGCCACGATTGCTTCAGCTGGATCATGCAGGACAGCCGCTTCGACGGTATTCCGCTGATTCTGGAAACCATCAACCCGGATATCTGGGCGGAAGAGATTGCCTGGCTGCGGGCGCAGCAGATTGCCGAAGTGGCGTAAATAGAGACAAAAAAAGGGCCGAACAGTCGGCCCTTTTTTATTACGGTAAGATTATGCCGCTTTTTCAACTTCCGCTGTTTGCGCCTCAGGGCGTTTCAGCACGGCGTAGGCAAGGCCCGCCACCAGCGTTCCGGCAACAATCGCCAGCAGGTAGCCCAGCACCGGCGTAATCGCCCCCGGGATCAGCAGAACAAACAGCCCGCCGTGCGGCGCCATCAGTTTCGCGCCGACCGCCATGGAGATAGCGCCGGTTACCGCGCCACCGACGATACAGCACGGCAGAACGCGCATCGGGTCACGGGCGGCAAAAGGAATCGCCCCTTCCGAGATAAAGCACAGGCCAAGAACCAGCGCGGCTTTGCCCCCTTCCCGCTGCCCTTTGTCGAACTTATTGCGCGCTACCAGCGTCGCGATACCCATCGCCAGCGGTGGCACCATACCGGCCGCCATGATCGCCGCCATCGGCGCATAGGTCTGGGTACTCAGCAGGCCAACGCCAAAGGCATAGGCCGCTTTGTTTACCGGCCCGCCCATGTCGGTACACATCATCGCGCCGAGGATCGCGCCCAGCAGAACCGCGTTGGCGGTGCCCATGGTTTGCAGCCAATGGGTCAGCCAGGCGAGGATACCGGCTACCGGTTTACCGATCAGATAGATCATTGCCAAACCCACGATCAGGCTGGAGACCAGCGGAATGATCAGGATTGGCTTCAGGGCTTCCATACTCTGCGGCAGTTTCAGCTTCGTGCTGATGGCTTTCGCCACATAACCGGCAAGGAAACCAGCGATGATCCCGCCGATAAAGCCGGAGCCGCCGCTAACCGCCAGCATACCGCCGATAAGGCCCGGAGTCAGACCCGGACGGTCGGCAATGGAGAAGGCGATAAAGCCTGCCAGTACCGGCACCATCAGCGCGAAGGCCGAGCCGCCGCCGATCTGCATCAGCGCCGCCGCCAGGGTGTCTTTCACTTCAAACGCTTTGATCCCGAAGGCAAAGGAGAGCGCGATACACAGGCCCCCGGCCACTACCATCGGCAGCATATAGGAGACGCCGGTCAGCAGGTGGCGATAGGCGCCCGCCGACTCTTTTTTCCCTTCAGCAGCCGCCTGAGGTTTGCCGGATGGCTGGTACGGTTTGGCTTCCGCCACCGCTTTATCCAGCTCCTGGGCGGTTTTCTTCAGCGCCAGACCGGTGGTGGTGCGGTACATCGGCTTGCCGGCGAATTTCGCCAGGTCCACCTCGATATCGGCAGCGACGATCACCAGATCCGCCTCGGCCACCTCTTCCGGGGTGATGGCATTGCCCGCCCCAACGGAGCCGCGGGTCTCCACCTTCACCCACCAGCCGCGTTTTTTGGCTTCGGTTTCGATGGCTTCTGCCGCCATAAAGGTGTGGGCGACGCCGGTCGGACAGGCGGTGACCGCGACAATGCGTTTCTGCCCCTGAGCGGCGGCCGGAACGGCTACCGCCGCAGGCGCAACGTAGGGCTTAGCGTGGTCTTTCGCTTCTCCCAGGAACAGCTCCGGATGGGCGACAGCACGGTTAATATCGCCCAGGTAAACGTTTTTACCATTCAGCGCGCTATCGGCCGGCAGCGCGGTTCCCAGCACGATGGCCAGTTCGGCGTCATTCGGGTTATCAATCAGCTCAAGGTGCGCTTTCGGCGCCGCAGCACCCAGCAGGGTTTTCGCCATGTAGGCGCGCGCCTGTCCGAGTCCGGCATCAATAATCAGCAGCGTTTTCATTATGCCTCTCCTGCTGTCAATTAAAGGGTTGTAAGTCGACGCGCGCCATCATCGCGGCCAACTGGGTACGGTCGGTAATTCCTACATTGCTCTGGCTGACGGCCAGGGCAGCGACGGCGGTCGCCAGGCGCAGGGTATGCTCGCTGGATTCACGCATCAGCAGGCCGTAAATCAGGCCGCCGACCATCGAATCGCCGGCGCCAACGGTGCTGACCACTTCCACTGAAGGTGGTTTAGCAATCCACTCCCCAGAGGCGTTGACCCACAGCGCGCCCTCTTCGCCCAGGGAGATCACCACGTGGGCGATACCCTGCTCGCGCAGCGCATGGGCGGCGTCGATAACATCTTTCATCTCCGGCAGCTTGCGGCCAGCCCAGATTTCCAGTTCGCGACGGTTCGGTTTCACCAGCCACGGCGCCGCTTTTAGTCCGGCAACCAGCGCTTCGCGGCTGCTGTCGAAAATAATGCATGGGCACTGGCTGCGCAGACGGGTCATCCAGTCGGTGAAGGCTTCCGGGCTAACGCCGGACGGCAGGCTGCCGCTGACGCAGACCATATCGAACTGCCCGAGCCAGCTCAGGGAGTCGTTGACAAAGCGTTCCCAGTCGCCCGGGGTGACTTCAAAGCCGGAGAAGTTGAAATCGGTCACTTCGCCATCTTTTTCCGTCAGCTTAACGTTGATACGGGTCCGGCCCTGCACCACCTGGAAACGGTTGGCGATCCCCAGCTCGCTGAACAGCTGCTGAAAGCCGTCCTGGTTGTCTTTACCCAGGAAACCGCCGACGGTGACGTCAATGCCGAGATCTTTCAGCACTTTCGCCACATTAATGCCTTTCCCGGCGGCGTGCAGGCCGGTGGTGCGCACCAGGTTCACTTCGCCGCGTTCAATCTCCGGGGTGAATCCCACCAGGTCGTATGCCGGGTTTAACGTAATCGTTGCTACACGTCTGCTCATTTATGCGCCCTCCCCAAGGCCTGCGGCGATCGCTTCGCCAATCGCATCCAGCGCTTGTTGCGCATCCTCACCCTGCGCGGTAAAACGCAGACGGTGACCTTTTTTCACACCCAGCGCCACAACCTTCATCAGGCTGCGACCGTTAGCCGGCTTGCCGGAACCGTCGAGATTGGTGACGGTGATGTCGCTGGAAAATTGTTTAATGGTGTTGACCAGCATGGTGCCCGGACGGGCATGCAGGCCGTGTTCATTGCGCACCACGAATTCGGCGCTCAGCACATCTTCGGCAATGGCGTCGTCGCTGGTCAGCAGCGCCAGCACGGTGGCGGCGTCGGCTTTCAGCAAATGTTCAGCTTTCTTGTCCAGCAGCAGCTTGCTCAGACGGTTCAGCACTGCGGTCGGCTGCTCGTCGGCCATCGCCACCGTGACCAGCAGGGAAACCGGCTGCTCGTCGCGGGTAAAGGCGTTAGCCGCGCGGCTGACCGCCACGGCGCTGCGCAAATTGCCTTCCGCACTGTCGTTCAGCCAGACGCCCTGACCGAGGTTCAGCGGCGTATCGTTAATGACGTGGCTAACGAAGGCGGCATCGACAGCGCCAACTTCTTTCAGACGCGCCGCGTTCAGCGCCTGCAGGGTCAGCAGATCGCTGGCCGCGACGTCGAGACTGAGGGTCTCGTTATCCAGCTTCAGCGCTTCGCTCTGCTTCTCTCCCATCAGCAGCGCGCGCAGCTCTTCCGCGGTAGTGGCGGACTGCAGCTGCGCGGCGACCGCGTCATCGCTCAGCACATGGGTCAGCTGACGCAGCAGGCCGAGGTGTTCATCTGAGCTGGCGGCAATCCCGATCGCCACATAGGCGGTCTGCCCTTCGCCCCAAGTGACGCCCTGCGGGAACTGAAACACCTGAACGCCGGTCTTCAGCACCTGGTCACGCGTATCCGTCGTGCCGTGCGGGATCGCGATCCCGTTGCCGAGGAAGGTCGAGGTCTGCTGCTCGCGAGCCAGCATGCCGTTCACGTAGCCATCGGCCACGTTGCCGGCGCTGACCAGCGCGGCGGCGACCTGCCGGATGGCCTCTTCTTTATTACCGGCCTGCTGGCCGGGATGAATATCCTGCACAGATAACTGGAACATGGTTCTCCTCTCCTGCTGAATTGAATCGTTTCAGCTAACTTGAGAAAAAAGGCGCCATCTGACGGGGAACGGATTGCCGAATGACGCTGAAACGTTTCAAGAATTTTGTACCTTTCTTGCTCAACGCGCAAGGTACGTCAGCGACTTGATCGCAGAACTTAGAGGTACTGCACACTTTTGCTGAAGCCTTAGCTATCGACCGCCTAGAACGTCAGCTTTTTGCTGAACTCTATATTTTGAAACGCCTTTTTAATTATTCGTGCCATACTACTGTTTATTTTTAGCCAGCAGGCGTAAACTCCGCGCCGTCTCCTGAAACTACAGAAAACCAAACCCATGGAAAACCGTAGCGCCGCTCTCCCCCGACGCGGGTTCGATGTCACCTCTTCCGCCTTCTTAATCGTCGCCTTTCTGACGGGCATTGCCGGGGCGCTGCAAACCCCGACCCTGAGCCTGTTTCTGACCAACGAAGTGCACGTCCGCCCGGCGATGGTCGGTTTCTTTTTTACCGGCAGCGCGGTTATTGGCATTCTGGTCAGTCAGTTCCTCGCCGGCCGCTCCGACCGTCAGGGCGATCGCAAGCAGCTGATTGTCGTCTGCTGTCTGCTGGGGGTGCTGGCCTGCGTACTCTTTGCCTGGAACCGCAACTATTTCATTTTGCTGTTCATCGGCGTTTTTCTCAGCAGCTTTGGATCGACCGCCAACCCGCAGATGTTTGCCCTCGCGCGGGAGCATGCCGACAGGACCGGCCGCGAAGCGGTGATGTTCAGCTCCATTTTACGTGCCCAGGTCTCCCTGGCATGGGTGATTGGTCCCCCGCTGGCCTACGCCCTGGCGATGGGATTTGGTTTTACCGCGATGTATCTCAGCGCCGCGGCGGCGTTTATCGTCTGCGGGATCATGGTCTGGCTATTCTTGCCCAGCATGCGCAAAGCAAAGCCGGTAGCGACCGGCCGGCTGGAAGCTCCGCGCACGCACCGCCGCGATGCGTTGCTGCTGTTCAGCATCTGCACCCTGATGTGGGGTACTAACAGCCTGTACATCATTAACATGCCGCTGTTTATCATTAACGAGCTGCATCTGCCGGAGAAGCTGGCGGGGCTGATGATGGGCACCGCCGCCGGACTGGAAATTCCGACCATGCTGATTGCCGGTTACTACGCCCGGCGTTTCGGCAAACGCTTTCTGATGCGTCTTTCTGCAGTGGCCGGGGTGCTGTTTTACGTCGGCATGCTGACGGTGCATACGCCAGCGCTGCTGCTGGCGATGCAGGTGCTGAACGCCATCTATATCGGGATCCTCGCCGGGATCGGCATGCTCTATTTCCAGGACCTGATGCCGGGGCAGGCGGGCGCGGCCACCACCCTCTATACCAATACTACCCGCGTCGGCTGGATCATCGCCGGTTCACTGGCGGGGGTAGTGGCGGAGATCTGGAGCTATCACGCGGTGTTCTGGATTGCGCTGGCGATGGGCGTTGTCACTCAGGCCTGCCTGTGGCGGATAAGAGACGTGTAAGCACATTGCCCGGCCAGAGCCGGGCAATGCAGATTAATGATCATGATAGAGTCAATGCAGCCAGCTCGGCCTGCAGATGTTTCAGCCATGCGCAGGCATCCGTGTCGTCAGTGCTATAGTGCAGTTGCCCTTTATGATTAACTTATTGATCTTAATATAATTTTGGATTTCCGCATTAATAACTGAACAATATGACACCAGAGTAATATCGACAGCACCATTATTTGGTCCGGGGCTCAAAAAATGCCGGGAGATAAAACAAATGTATTTAAAATACAATAAGTTATTCGATGTTTTGGAGGCGACCCATATTCAACGCCGGATCGCCCTTTAAGCAGTTATACTGAAATATTAGCGTTCAGGAATCAAAATTTGGTGAATACTTCACAGGAGACATTGACCCTTTCTTTCTGAGGTCATCAGGGATCTTCTTACCAAGATAGAGCTGTGTAATTTCAGGAGATGCCGCGCGACCTCGAAAACCAAAGCGTGAACTTTGAGTAGCTTCAAACTCATCATCTTCATCCCATTGGCGCATTTCAGGAAAGTTGTCACGGGTAGATTTTAACCACTCATCAGCAACATATACCCCTCTGACAATTCCTTTTACTGTAGCCAGGATAACTTCAGCTTTGCTTGCACGTTCGAGGCTTACACGCCAACTGAAGCGTACTGCGTCATAGAGATCAACATCCTTTGAACTTCTGTTAACAGATATCATCAGCGCTTTGTGCTTAAACTCCACTGTCTCAGGCTGGTACGTTGCAATTAATTCTTTAATATGTGCAGCGCCATACTCGTTACTGCCAGCACCGTTCATGATATTGGTCAAACCTGGGTAGGCATCGATTAGAGCAGCCTCCACCTCATAAGCAGTCTTTTCATCGGCAATACCATGCCGATGGATTACATGGATGACCTCCAGACCAGCTAATCTAATCTCACGAAGTTGCTTGAGTTTATTACTGAGCAGTTCATCATCATCAGCGGCTGCCACTTCGCCGCGCATGTGAGCAAAAACGCGATTGCCTTTTCCCTTACCCACGTAAAAAGTGCTTCCATCTCGTGGATCAATCAGTCGATATACATACCAACCGAGATGTTCGATAACTCCCGGAGGGAACTCATTAATATCCATATCACAACACCTATCACTTGATTACTGGTGTATACGTTATACTTTCAGCTGTAGATTGACAATTTGTAAGCAATACAAAAATTCACACTGCCTACTGCTGTCACGCTCAGATAACATTATCCTCATCAAGTCGATATTTATCCCCCTTCCTCCCGAGCGCGAGTCTGCAGAGGACGGGATATTGATGGTACAAATATGTTTAGTGACTATATTGCAGAGAAAACAGGCTTTCGTGTTCAATTTGATATTGAGCAGTTGAAGCCAGACCTCAATGTCGATGCCACTGATAGATTTCAACAACAAAACCTGGAAGACGTGTTGGTAGATTAAATGGCTGCGTGATAGCTATCCTCTCAGAGGAGCCACCTATCCTGTTGATATAAAACAAAATAAACACCACCATAGGTTATATACTTACAAGCAATGTTCTACAAATACCTATGGTGCCGTGCTGGACTCCAAGTGAAGCAGGTAAGTTATAGCGGCGTCACGATCCGTCGAACACATATCTGGCGAAGGTTGAAGATTGCCGCACACTTTTGGTCGCAGTTCCGAACCGAAAATGTTACATAGGTTGTCATTAGATAATTGAACACACCTGACATTAGCCGGCTTGCCCTGCGGCATGCCGGGGATCGGCGATGATATAGAGGGGGCGATGCAACATGCGCCACAATCAGTACGACATTCCACAACCCGACTCCCAAACGCTCATTTTGCGCCACAGCCTAAACGTTTTGCCAGAAGATAGCAAAACTCGCGAAATCCGCTTGCCTGAACGCCCGGGCGCGAGTAGTTTTACGCGATATTTTTGACTCGTTAAGTGACAGGATTACTGCAATGCCAAGAGCGAATGAAATTAAAAAAGGTATGGTGCTGAATTACAACGGCAAGCTGCTGATTGTGAAAAATATTGATATTCAGTCACCCAGCGCCCGCGGTGCTGCGACACTGTATAAAATGCGTTTCTCCGATGTGCGCACCGGCCTGAAAGTAGAAGAGCGCTTCAAAGGCGACGATATCGTCGATACCGTCACCCTGACCCGCCGTTTCGTCGACTTCTCCTACGTCGATGGCAACGAATACGTGTTCATGGATAAAGAAGACTATACCCCTTACACCTTTACCAAAGAGCAGATTGAAGAAGAGCTGCAGTTTATTCCGGAAGGTGGGATGCCAGACATGCAGGTGCTGACCTGGGACGGCCAGCTGCTGGCGCTGGAGCTGCCGCAGACCGTTGACCTGGAAATTATCGAAACCGCGCCGGGTATTAAAGGCGCGTCCGCCAGCTCCCGCACCAAGCCAGCCACCATGAGCACCGGCCTGGTGATTCAGGTGCCGGAATACCTGACCACCGGTGAGAAAATCCGCATTCATATCGAAGAGTGCCGCTATATGGGCCGCGCGGATTAATCATCGGTAACGCCCCGACAGTAAAAAAGGACAGCGCTGGCTGTCCTTTTTATTATCCCCATTGCCGCGATTACAGCAGTTCAGGGTATTTGGTCATTTTCAGCGCCAGCTCGACGCCGCGCACTTCCGCCATCCCCTTGAGACGGCCAATCGCCGAATAGCCTGGGTTGGTTTTCTTGCGCAGATCGTCGAGCATCTGATGACCATGATCCGGACGAAATGGGATCGGGCGCAGATCGCCGGCCTGTTTACGCCGCTGCTCTTCACGCAGGATAGCATCCACCACCGCCACCATATTGACGTCGCCGCTAAGGTGCGCCGCCTCGTGGAAGGTTTTCGGGTTTGCTTCACGGCAGGTAGAGCGCAGATGGGTAAAATGGATGCGATCGCCAAAGGTCTCCACCATCTTCACCAGATCGTTATCGGCGCGAACGCCATACGATCCGGTACACATGGTGAAGCCATTATTAATGCTGTCCACCGTCTCCTTCAGCCACTGCATATCTTCGATGGTCGACACGATACGCGGCAGGCCAAGGATCGGCCGCGGCGGATCGTCCGGATGCACAGCCAGGCGGATCCCTACCTCTTCGCATACCGGCACGATGGCGCGCAGGAAATAGGCCATATTTTCACGCAGCTGTGCTTTATCAATGTGGTCGTACTCCGCCAGACGCGCGCGGAACTGGTCAAGGGTGTAGCCCTCTTCCGCTCCCGGCAGGCCGGCGATGATATTGCGAGTCAGTTTATCGATATCTGCTTCGCTCATCGCCTTGAAATAGACCTCAGCCTGACGCTGCTCTTCTTCACTGTAATCCGCTTCCGCTCCCGGGCGTTTAAGGATATGCAGCTCAAAGGCGGCGAAAGCGATCTGATCGAAACGCAGCGCCCGGGAGCCGTCCGGCAGCTCATATTCCAGATCGGTGCGCGTCCAGTCGAGGATCGGCATAAAGTTGTAGCACACGGTATCGATGCCGCAGGCCGCGAGGTTGCGGATGCTCTGCTGATAGTTGGCAATCCAGGTCGCATACTGCCCGCTGTGGGTTTTAATATCCTCGTGGACGGGAATGCTTTCGACGACCGACCAGGTCAACCCTTTTGCCGCTAACAGCGCCTGACGCGCTTTAATTTCGTCGACCGGCCATACCTGACCGTTTGCAATATGGTGCAGCGCAGTGACGACGCCGGTCGCCCCCGCCTGCCGTACATCATCAAGCGATACCGGATCGTTCGGCCCATACCACCGCCAGGTTTGCTCCATCGCTATGCCCTCACAAAAGTTGTTATACCAATAATGGCGACACTCATGACGACTACCATACATGTTTCTCACCTGGCTGCAAACAGTGCTGGCCTATTGATTGATCCAGCTCACAGTCAGCGGATAATTTCGGCTTACCAATTTAACTTCCTGTCATATAACTTTAGACTGGCATTGTTAATAAGCAGTTAAACAGGTGTGGGAAGAATGACAACAATTGCAACCGCTACGCTACCGAAGAACGTGCAATACCCTCAATACGATCGCAGCCAACTCCGCTCGCGTATTGTCCATTTCGGCTTTGGCGCGTTTCACCGCGCGCACCAGGCGCTGCTCACCGATCGCGTGCTGAATAACGTCGGCGGCGACTGGGGGATCTGTGAAATCAGTCTGTTCAGCGGCGACACGCTGATGAGCCAACTTCGCGAACAGGACCATCTGTTTACCGTGCTGGAAAAAGGCGCCGACGGCAACCAGCCCATTGTGATCGGCGCGGTGCACGAATGTCTGAACGCCAGGCTCGATTCGCTGGCGGCGATTATCGAAAAATTTTGCGAGCCGCAGGTAGCGATTGTCTCGCTGACCATTACGGAAAAAGGCTACTGCATCGATCCGGCGACCGGGAAACTGGATCCGACGCATCCGCGCATTATTCACGATCTGGAGAATCCGACGCTGCCGCAGTCAGCTCCCGGTATTTTAGTTGAAGCGCTGGCCCGCCGCCGGGAACGAGGCCTTCCGCCCTTTACCGTGCTCTCCTGCGATAATATCCCCGACAACGGTCACGTGGTAAAAAATGCCATCCTCGGCATGGCGGAAAAACGCAGCCCGGCGCTGGCGGACTGGATCGCCGACAACGTCAGCTTCCCGGGCACCATGGTGGATCGCATTGTTCCCGCGGCCACACCGGAGTCGCTGGCGGAAATCGCCGCCGTGCTGGGGGTCGACGATCCCTGCGCCATCAGTTGCGAACCCTTCATTCAGTGGGTGGTCGAAGATCACTTTGTCGCCGGGCGACCCGCCTGGGAGACGGCGGGCGTGCAGATGACCGATGACGTGTTGCCCTGGGAGCAAATGAAGCTGCGGATGCTCAACGGCAGCCACTCTTTCCTCGCCTGGCTTGGCTATCTGGCAGGGCATGCGCACATTAGCGACTGCATGCGGGATGACGTCTTCCGCCGCGCCGCCCGCCAGCTGATGCTTGACGAACAGGCTCCGACGCTGACCATTACCGGCGTTGATCTGCTGGCCTATGCCGACAGTCTCATCGCCCGCTTCAGCAATCCGGCGCTCAAACACCGCACCTGGCAAATCGCCATGGACGGTAGCCAGAAGCTGCCCCAGCGCATGCTCGATGGCATCCGCGTACATCTGGCGCGCGACAGCCGTTGGCCACTGCTGGCTCTCGGCGTGGCCGGCTGGATGCGCTACGTCAGCGGCACGGACGACGCCGGTCAGACGATCGACGTGCGCGATCCGCTGGTCGACAAGATCCGGCTGCGGGTGGCGCAGAGCGATGAGCAGCAGCGCGTCGACGCCCTGCTGGGGCTGGAGGAAATATTTGGCCGCGACCTGCCGCACAACGCCCAGTTTGTCGCCGGGATCCGCGCCGCCTGGCAACAGCTGGCGACGCACGGCGCCCGCGAGGCCGTCGCCCGCGCGCTGAATTCTTAACAATATTTGCGCTTATGCGGACAGAATTCTCTTCTGTCCGCCTCAGGACTTCTCTTTTCCCCCTTTTTTCGTCAGGATAGGCGTAACTGTTACAACATTACATTTATCCTGGAGAAAAGAGTGACCAGAACCAATTTGATCACCGGCTTTCTCGGCAGCGGTAAGACGACCTCGATTCTTCATCTGCTGGCGCAGAAGCCTGCGGATGAAAAATGGGCCGTACTGGTTAACGAGTTTGGCGAAGTCGGGATAGACGGCGCGCTGCTGGCCGACAGCGGCGCCCTGCTCAAAGAGATCCCCGGCGGCTGCATGTGCTGCGTCAATGGCCTGCCGATGCAGGTTGGGCTGAACACCCTGCTGCGCCAGGGCAAACCCGATCGCCTGCTGATCGAACCCACCGGTTTGGGCCACCCAAAGCAGATCCTCGATATCCTCACCGCGGCGGTGTATGAGCCCTGGATCGATCTGCGCGCCACGCTGTGCATCCTCGATCCCCGCCAGCTGCTGGATGAAAGAGCCGTCAGCAACGACAACTTCCGCGATCAGCTGGCCGCGGCGGACATCATTGTGGCGAATAAAAGTGATCGGGAAACCGCCGAAAGCGCCCGGGCGCTGGCCGACTGGTGGCAGCGCTGGGGCGGCGAGCGTCGCAAGGTGTCGGCAATCCAGGGCAATATCGATCTGACCCTGCTCGATGAGCCACGACGGAACACCGCCCCGCTGCCGGCGAGCGCGGAGCACGCCCACCGCCATCCCCCCTCTTCCGGCCTCGCCGCGCTCAGCCTGGCGGAACACCAGCGCTGGCGCCGCCATCTCAACAATGGCCAGGGCTATCAGGGCTGCGGCTGGATCTTCGACGCGGAGACGGTTTTTGACACCATCGGCCTGCTCGAATGGGCCAGGCTGGCGCCAGTGGGGCGCGTTAAAGGCGTGATGCGCATTGCCGAGGGGGCGGTGCGAATCAACCGTCAGGGGGAGGATCTCCATATCGAGACCCTCAGCGTCGCTCCGCCCGATAGCCGGATCGAGCTTATTTCCGCGAATGAAGCCGACTGGAACGCACTCCAGACCTCGTTGTTGAGGCTTCGTTTAAGTTAAGGCGGCTAAGGTTGCCGCCGACTGTCACAAAATCGCAATGGCTATGATGAAAAACCGAATTCCTTTAATCCTGCTGCTTAACATCGCGGGTGTAGCGCTATTTTGCTCCTGGTATCTGCCAGCCAACCATGGCGCGTGGTTGCCGGTCGACTCCGCGATCTTCCATTTCTTTAACCATGGCGTCAGCGTCAGCCATGCTTATGCCTGGCTGCTGGCGATCATCAACAATCGCGCCTTCGACGCCTGTTCGCTGCTGGCGATGGGCTGCCTGATGCTGAGCTATTGGCTAAAGGCGCCGACTGCAGGCCGTCGTCAGATCGCCATCATGGGCCTGGTGATGCTGCTGGCGGCGGTGATCATCAACCAGCTCGCACAACACCTGATGCCGGTACAGCGCGCCAGCCCGTCGCTGTTTTTTAGCGATATTACCCGCGTCAGCGACGTCGTTAACTTCCCCACTAAGGATGCGTCGAAGGACAGCTTCCCTGGCGATCATGGGATGATGCTGCTGATCTTCGCCAGCTTTATGTGGCGCTATTTTGGCCGTCGCGCGCTGGGCGTCGCGCTGATTATCTTTGTGGTCTTTGCTTTCCCGCGGGTAATGATTGGCGCCCACTGGTTTAGCGATATTGCCGTCGGCTCCCTGACCGCCGTGCTGATCGGCGCGCCCTGGGTATTGATGACCCCGCTGAGCGATAAATTGATCGCCTTTTTCGATCGCTACTTACCCAGTAGAATATCGGCCAAATAATGTCTCCGGCAGCCGCCAGAGTCATTAACTATAAGGGGACCTTTTGGGTCCCTTTTTACATTTTCCTTTTTTTTCAACATGACGTTCATCTTCTTGTCACATTAATCCCGTGACAAATGAAGGAATTGTCTGTTTTTTGCCCGATATTGCCGTAATTTTGGCCTTTCCCGATGATTCACTTTTTGTCACCAAAATACTTATAAGAAATCGCGCAAAACCGCTCGCCATGCGGCGTTTGATAGGGTAATCTCGTTCTCGTTTTGCCTTTTCCGCAGCATTAATTCAGGGCATGAATAAAATTGTGCGTGACTGCACAAATTTAAGCTTAAGGAATTGTCTCATTGCGGATGGGTATTTAGGCTCTAACACGTTTGGCATTTTTTATAACGACATTGTCGTTAAGGACAACAAGGGAAAATAAACAGCATGGTCAAATCTCAGCCGATTTTGAGATATATCTTGCGGGTAGCCCCCGCGATTGCAGTAGCGGTTCTGCTTTCCGCGTGTAGTTCAACAAGTACCGCCAGGAATATGCATTCTGAGACGCATGCTGTGGGTAGTGGCGATTTATCATCACTGCAAGCCTCTCAGGATGAATTTGAAACGATGGTCCGTAACCTGGACGTAAAGTCCCGTTTAATGGATCAGTATGCCAGCTGGAAAGGCGTGCGTTACCGCCTCGGCGGCAGCACCCGCAAGGGTATCGACTGCTCAGCGTTTGTGCAGCGCACCTTCCGCGAACAATTTGGTCTGGAACTGCCGCGTTCAACTTCTGAACAGCAGGAAACCGGAAAATCGATTTCCCGTGCCCAACTGCGGACAGGCGATCTGGTTCTGTTTCGCGCCGGCTCTACCGGCCGCCATGTCGGGATCTACCTCGGCAACAACCAGTTTGTTCACGCCTCCACCAGCAGCGGGGTGACTATCTCCAGCATGGATGAGCCATACTGGAAAAAGCGCTACAATGAAGCGCGTCGAGTCCTGAGCCGCTCGTAAACTGTCCTCCACCGCCGCCGGTTATCCCTTGGCTGGCTGCGGGATAAAAAACACTGCCCCAGGCAGTGTTTTTTTTTGCCACCTGGTTCTCAACGTCGCAAAATAAGCTATGTCTTTTAAGTGGGAATGAGAAAAACGACGACCGACACTCCGTTGATGCGCTTCAATAACACGGAAAGAATCTGGCTATGCTTACTCGCTACTTTTCGCCCCAGCGTAAAACCTGGTTAACCAGCCTGAGCGTGGGGATCATCGTCGCGCTGTTGGCCGGGAGCATTCAGTTTATGGTGATCTACCATAACCGGGCCGAGCGTTTCGACGCCATTATCAACAATGTTAATACCTATCTGAAAAGCTATTTTCACGACCTGCGCCAGACCATTGACGGCCTGCAGCCGCTGGTGGACCAGCCCTGCGAGAATATTGACTCCGGGCTTACCTCCCACGCCGCGTTCAGCCCCAACGTCCGCGCTTTCCTGCTGGTCAAAAACGGCATCGCCTTTTGCTCATCGGCTACGGGAGCCATGAATACGCCCCTCAGCCAGCTGATCCCGGCCATCGATATCAGCAAACCCGTTGCTATGGCGATTTTACCAGGCACGCCGATGATGCCGAAGAGCGCGGCGCTGGCGCTGTGGGTAGGTAAACCCGGCGATCAAAACAGCGGCATTTTCGTGTCGATTAACGCTAATCTCACGCCGTATATCCTCTATTCCGCGCGGCAAAACGATTTCAGCGGCATTGCGCTGGCCATCGATCACACCGCTATCTCCACCTTCAGTAATCGGCTGGTGGATCCGCAAACGCTGCATAACGCGCCGATCCGCCAGGCACAGATCGAGGGCTTACCGCTGAAGGTCTACCTGTATGCCAACAGCTGGCTGGCGGAAAATACGCAGTTTGCTCTGCTGCTCGGGGTCGTCTGCGGCCTGCTGGCGGGGCTGCTCTGCTATTACGTGCTGACGATCAAATCGGATCCGCGAAAATCCATTCTGCTGGGGATCAAAAATAACCAGTTCTACATCGTTTATCAGCCGGTGGTTAATGCTCAGACTCTACGTATCAGCGGCGTGGAGGTCCTAATGCGCTGGCGCCATCCGGTGGTTGGTGAAATTCCGCCCGACGTTTTTATTAACCTGGCCGAAACCCAGCAGATGATCGTGCCGCTAACCCATCACCTGCTCGCGCTGATCGCCAGCGACGCTGCGGTGTTGAAGCGTATTCTGCCGCGCGGCGTGAAGCTGGGGCTGAATATTTCCCCTGCCCATCTGCAGGCCGACAGCTTCCGCGACGATATGCTGCGCTTCGCCGCCGCGCTGCCCGCCGACCACTTTCACGTGGTGCTGGAGGTAACCGAGCGGGCGATGATTGATAAAGAAAAATCGATGGCTAACTTCGCCTGGCTCCACCGCCAGGGATTCGAAATCGCGATTGATGATTTCGGCACCGGGCATAGCGCGCTGATCTATCTCGAACGCTATAACTTCGATTATCTGAAGATCGATCGCGGTTTTGTGCAGGCGATTGGTACTGAAACAGTAACCTCGCCGGTGCTGGATGCGGTACTGACCCTCAGCCGCCGGCTGAAATTAATGACCGTCGCCGAAGGGGTGGAGACCCAGGAACAGGCGGAGTGGCTTCGCGGCCAGGGCGTTCATTTCCTGCAGGGGTACTGGATCAGCCGACCGCTGTCGCTGGCCGGGCTGGTGGCTGCGCACGATGAACCCGCGAACTATTTCACAACGCGCTAAGTCTCACTTATGATGCGGGAACGGATGTCGGCCATGGGGGCCGGCCATGACAGGGTATTCTGCCGCCTATGTATGCGCGCCTCTTTCTGATTCTGCTGGCTCTGTTTAGCCTGGACGCTAAGGCGCAAACCATTCAGGAAAGCGTAGCCTTCGCGATTATCGGCGAACCGAAATACGCCGCCGGTTTCAGTCATTTTGATTACGTCAATCCCAGGGCGCCGAAAGGCGGCACCCTCACCCTGGCGGCGATCGGCACCTTTGATAACTTCAACCGTTATGCGCTGCGCGGCAACCCCGCGGTACGCACGGAGGCGCTCTACGATACCCTGTTCACCACCTCGGATGATGAGCCCGGCAGCTACTACCCGCTGATTGCCGAGCGGGCGCGCTATGCCGAGGACTATTCCTGGATGGAGATCGCGCTCAACCCGCGCGCCCGCTTCCATGACGGCACGCCGATCACCGCCCGCGATGTGGCGTTTACCTTCAACAAGTTTATGACCGAAGGGGTGCCGCAGTTTCGCCTGTTTTATAAAGGCACCACCGTGAAGGCCATCGCGCCGTTGACCGTGCGTATTGACCTCGGCCAGCCCGGCAAAGAGAACATGCTGAGTCTGCTGAGCCTGCCGGTGATGCCCGAGGCGTACTGGCGCCAGCACAAACTCAGCGACCCGCTGTCGAAGCCGCCGCTGGCCAGCGGGCCATACCGCATCAGCGCCTGGCGAATGGGGCAATATATTATCTATTCCCGCGTCGCCGACTACTGGGCGGCCGACCTGCCGGTCAACCGCGGTCGCTGGAATTTCGATACGCTGCGCTATGACTATTATCTCGACGACAATGTCGCTTTCGAAGCCTTTAAAGCGGGGGCCGTCGATCGCCGGGAAGAGACCGTCGCCAAAAACTGGGCTACCCGCTACGTCGGTCGCAACTTCAGCCGCGGCTACATCATTAAAGATGAGCATACCAATACCTCGGCGCAGGATACACAGTGGCTGGCGTTCAATATTCAGCGCCCGATTTTTGCCGATCGCCGGGTGCGGCAGGCCATTACCCTGGCGTTCGATTTCGAATGGATGAACAAGGCGCTGTTTTACAGCGCCTATCAGCGCGCCAACAGCTATTTCCAGAACACCGAATATGCCGCCCGCAGCCTGCCTGACGCAGCCGAGCTGGCCCTGCTGACGCCGATGAAAAACGAACTGCCTCCGGAGCTCTTCAGCCAGGTTTACCAGCCGCCGGTCTCCCGCGGCGATGGCTTCGACCGCGCCAACTTACTCAAAGCCGACGCCCTGCTCAATGCGGCGGGCTGGACGGTGAAGAACCAGCGCCGGGTCAACGCCGCCACCGGCAAGCCGCTGCGCTTTGAGCTACTGCTGCCGGCCGGAGGCAATGACCGCTGGGTGCTGCCGTTTCAGCACAACCTGCAGCGTCTGGGGATCGTCATGGATATTCGTCAGGTTGATAATTCGCAGTACAGCAACCGCCGCCGCAGCCGGGATTACGACATGATGCCAAGCCTGTGGCGCGCCATGCCCTGGCCGGGGACCGACCTGCAAATCTCCTGGGCGTCCGACTATATTCACTCCAGCTACAACGCGCCGGGGGTGCAAAGCCCGGTAGTGGATAAGCTGATTGCGCAGATCCTGCAGTGGCAGGGCAATAAGCAGAAACTGATCCCTCTCGGTCGGGCGCTGGATCGTGTGCTGACCTGGAATAACTACATGTTGCCGATGTGGTATATGGCGCAGGACCGCACCGCGTGGTGGAATAAGTTCTCTTTCCCCGCGACCCGCCCCATCTATTCGTCCGGCCTCGATACCTGGTGGTACGACGTGAACAAAGCGGCCACCCTCCCTGCGGACAGACGCTAAGGACATCCCATGGGCAGCTACCTGATCCGCCGTTTGCTGTTAGTCATCCCCACCCTGTGGGCCATCATCACCATTAACTTTTTTATTGTCCAGATCGCGCCTGGCGGCCCGGTCGATCAGGCCATCGCCGCCATCGAGTTTAATCAGCGCGGCGGGATGCCGGGGGCTGGCGACGGCGGAATGGGCGCCAGCCATGCCCGCACCGGCGCAGGCAATATCAGCGAGGGTCACTATCGCGGCGGGCGCGGCCTCGACCCGGAAGTCATCGCCGAGATCACCCACCGCTACGGCTTCGATAAACCTCTCCACGAGCGCTATCTGAAGATGCTGAGCGATTATCTGCGCTTTGATTTCGGCGACAGCCTGTTTCGCAGCGCCTCCGTGCTGCAGCTGATTAAAGACAGCCTGCCGGTCTCGGTGAGCCTCGGGCTGTGGAGCACGCTGATTATCTATCTGGTCTCCATTCCGCTGGGCATCCGCAAAGCGGTCAGCAACGGCAGCCGCTTTGATATCTGGAGCAGTACGCTGATTATCATTGGCTATGCGATCCCTGCCTTTCTGTTCGCCATCCTGCTGATCGTGATTTTTGCCGGCGGCAGCTATTTCGACCTCTTCCCGCTGCGCGGTCTGGTCTCGCCAAATTTCGACACCCTCCCCTGGTATCAGAAGATCCTCGACTACCTGTGGCACATCACCCTGCCGGTGCTGGCGACGGTAATTGGCGGCTTTGCTGCGCTGACTATGCTGACCAAAAACAGCTTCCTCGACGAGATCCGCAAACAGTATGTGGTCACCGCCCGCGCCAAAGGCGTTGGTGAGAAACAGATCCTCTGGGGACACGTGTTCCGTAACGCCATGCTGCTGGTGATCGCCGGCTTCCCGGCCACCTTTATCAGTATGTTCTTTACCGGCTCGTTGCTGATCGAAGTGATGTTCTCGCTAAACGGCCTGGGTCTGCTGGGCTATGAAGCGACGGTCTCCCGCGACTATCCGGTGATGTTCGGCACGCTCTATATTTTCACTCTGATTGGCCTGCTGCTGAATATCGTCAGCGATATCAGCTATACGCTGGTCGACCCGCGCATTGATTTTGAGGGCCGCTAATGTCTTTCTTCAGTCCCGTTAATCAGGCCCGCTGGGCGCGCTTTCGCCACAACCGTCGCGGCTACTGGTCGCTGTGGCTGTTTTTAATTCTCTTTCTTTGCAGCCTGGGCGCCGAGCTGCTGGCCAACGACCGCCCGCTGCTGGTGCAGTACCGGGGCCAGCTGTACGTCCCGGTGTTAAAAAACTACACCGAGCAAACCTTCGGCGGCGCGTTCGCCACCGCCGCCGACTATCAGGATCCCTGGCTGCAGCAGCAGCTGGCGACTCACGGCTGGGCGCTATGGCCGCCAGTACGCTTCGGCGCGACGACAATTAATTTTGCCAGCACGGTTCCCTTTCCATCGCCGCCCTCAGCCAGCAACTGGCTCGGCACCGACGCCAACGGCGGCGATGTGCTGGCGCGGATCCTCTATGGGACACGCATCTCGGTGCTCTTCGGTCTGCTGCTGACGCTGTTCTCCAGCGTGCTCGGGGTGCTGGCCGGGGCGATACAGGGTTACTACGGCGGTAAAATCGACCTGTGGGGACAGCGCTTTATCGAAGTCTGGTCCGGCATGCCAACGCTGTTCCTGATCATCCTGCTCTCCAGCGTCGTGCAGCCGGGCTTCTGGTGGCTGCTGGCAATCACCGTTCTCTTTGGCTGGATGACGCTGGTGGGCGTGGTGCGCGCGGAATTTCTCCGCACCCGCAACTACGACTATGTTCGGGCGGCGCAGGCGTTAGGGGTTAGCGACCGGCAGATCATCCTGCGGCATATGTTGCCCAACGCGATGGTGGCGACCCTCACCTTTCTGCCCTTTATCCTGTGCAGCTCCATTACCACCCTGACGTCGCTGGATTTTCTCGGCTTCGGCCTGCCGCTCGGCTCGCCCTCCCTCGGCGAGCTGCTGCTGCAGGGCAAAAACAACCTGCAGGCGCCCTGGCTGGGCATTGCCGCGTTTCTCTCCGTCGCCGTGCTGCTGACGCTACTGATTTTTATTGGTGAAGCGGTTCGCGACGCCTTTGATCCCAGTAAGGCGGTGTAATATGACCCACCCGCTATTAGCTATCGACAATCTCTCTATTGCCTTTCGCCAGCAGGGTGAGACGCAGACCGTGGTGCACAATCTGTCGCTCGAGGTGGCGGTCGGCGAAACGCTGGCCCTGGTGGGCGAATCCGGCTCCGGTAAGAGCATCTCCGCCCTGTCGGTGCTGCGGCTGCTCCCTACCCCCCCGGCCAGCTACCCCAGCGGTGACATCCGTTTTCATGGCCAGTCGCTGCTGCATGCGGATGAGGCGACCCTGCGCGGCGTGCGCGGCAACCGGATCGCGATGATCTTTCAGGAGCCGATGGTATCGCTCAATCCTCTGCACACCCTGGAAAAACAGCTCTACGAGGTGCTGTCGTTACACCGGGGAATGCGCAAACAGGCGGCGCGCGGGGAGATCCTCGACTGCCTGGAGCGCGTCGGGATCCGTCAGGCGCCGCGGCGGCTGGCGGACTATCCGCATCAGCTCTCCGGCGGCGAGCGCCAGCGGGTGATGATCGCCATGGCGCTGCTGACGCGCCCGGAGCTGCTGATCGCCGACGAGCCGACTACCGCCCTGGACGTATCGGTGCAGGCGCAAATTCTGCAACTGCTGCGCGAGCTGAAGCAGGAGCTGAACATGGGGCTGCTGTTTATCACTCATAACCTGAGCATCGTCCGCCAACTGGCTGACCGGGTGGCGGTTATGCAGAACGGCCGCTGCGTGGAACACAATGACTGTCGGGCGCTGTTCAGCGCGCCAGCGCATCCCTACACCCAACGCCTGCTGGATAGCGAGCCGGACGGGGAGCCGGTGCCGCTGGCCGCCGATGCCCCGGTGCTGCTGCAGGCGGACGATTTAAAGGTGGCGTTTCCCGTTCGCAAAGGGATCCTGCGTCGGGTGGTCGATCATCATCGGGTGGTCAACAGCCTCAGCTTTCAGCTGCGCGCCGGCGAGACGCTGGGCCTGGTGGGGGAATCGGGTTCCGGTAAAAGCACCACCGGCCTGGCGCTGCTGCGCCTGATCCCGTCCGGGGGCAAGATAACCTTCGCCGGCCAGCCGATTCAGGGGCGTAACCGCCGACAGCTGCTACCGCTGCGCCGACAGATGCAGGTGGTTTTTCAGGATCCGAACTCGTCGCTCAATCCGCGCCTCACGGCGCAGCAGATCATTGAGGAAGGCTTGCGCGTCCACCAGCCGACGCTGACGGCGGCCGAACGCGAACAGGCGGTGATCCTTGCCATGCAGGAGGTCGGCCTCGACCCGTCCAGCCGCCAGCGCTATCCGGCGGCGTTCTCCGGTGGCCAGCGACAGCGTATCGCCATCGCCAGAGCGTTGATCGTCAAACCGCAGCTGATCGTCCTCGATGAACCGACCTCATCGCTGGACAAAACCGTTCAGGCGCAGATCCTGAACCTGCTGAAAGCCTTACAGCGAAAGCATCAGCTGGCCTATATTTTTATCAGCCATGATTTAGGCGTGGTGCGGGCGCTGTGTCACCAGGTGATGGTGCTGCGTCAGGGAGAGGTGGTCGAACAGGGCGAGTGCAAGTCCGTCTTCAGCGCACCCCGGCATGAGTATACCCGCCAGCTGCTGGCGCTAAGCTGACGGTCAGAAAGGATTATTGCCGGAGAAGGGCTCGGCGATGGCCACGCCAAAGTTTTTCAGACGACAGGTGGCGGCAAACTCATCCTGCAGGTTAACGAACAGGCAGGGTTCGCCTTCGCACTCCAGCACGGAACAGTCGACTTCGATGTCGCTTAACGCCTGGCTGAGCTTATGCATCACCGGCCAGGCTTTCTCACCGTCCGGGCTCAGCAATTTCAGGGCAACGAGACTGTTCTCGTTCTGCGCGCCGTTTTGCGGAATCGGTTCAACTCTGGAACCCGCAAAACCGGCCAGCCAGCGATAGCTCTGCGGCAGACGGTGTACGATAGAGAGTTGTTGTGTATTCACTTGGTTTCCCCGGAAGCAAAAGGCTTCACAATAAATTTACATCAATATTAACACACTGTTGACAAATAGTCCTGCCTTGAGGCAGAAAACGTTTACAGCGGCGGCGGACCAGGGTTAAGCGCTTATAATCCAGCGCTTTATTTTTTATACCCGGCGAGCCGATTGGCGCTATATGTACCCGTTTCTGTGATCCAAAACAACTTTTTTATCGCAACAATGCGACTTTTTACACTAATTGATTTTACATAAAGGAAACAAATCGCAGAACCCTGAAGCCCATTGCGGTTGACATGCATCAAGAAAGGGGCGATTTCGCCCCTGAAAATGTGACCTAGCGTGCGATTTTTCGCCGCCGGGATGCGTAAAGCGAAAAGAAAATAGAGCAGGTTGCGCAGAAGGCAATAGAGATCAGCATCGGCCAGGCGGTGGTAAACGTCGCCATCGACAGCAGCGCGCCGATAATCGCCCCGATACCGAAACGGAAAGTCCCCGCCAGCGACGAAGCAGTGCCCGCCATATGCGGAAACTCATCGAGGATCACCGCCATGGCGTTAGACGACACCATGGATACGCAGCCGACAAAGGCCGCTACGCCGATCACCAGTGACCAGAAGCCGACATCCAGCAGCGCGCAGACCACCATCCACACCGCCATGGCAAACTGGATCCACAGCCCGGCGCGGAACATACGCAACGCCCCTACCCGCCGCACAAACCGGCTGTTGAACATGGTCATCAGAAACAGAAAAACGATGTTCAGCGCAAAATAGTAGCCAAAGTGCTGAGGCGCGACGTGGTTTATATTGATGTAGACAAAGGGACCGGCGCTAAGGAAAGAGAACATGCCCGCGAAGCTAAAGCCGCTCGCCAGCATATAGCTCAGTACCCGCTTGTGGCGGAACAGAGTGGCAAAGTTACCCAGCGTGGTGCGCAGATGGAACGGCTGACGCCTTTCAGCCGGCAGCGTTTCGCGGATAAACAGGCCGATCATCAGCGAGGCCAGCAGGGCCACCAGGGCGAGGATCCAAAAGATGGCATGCCAGCTGAACCAGACCAACACCGCCCCGCCGACCATCGGCGCCACCAGCGGCGCAATGGTCGTGACCAGCATGACAAACGACATCATGCGCGAAAACTCATCTTTCGGATAGATGTCGCGCATCAGGGCGTTAATCACCACGCTGGCCGCCGCGGCTGCCAGACCGTGGAAGAAACGCATGACAATCAGCATATCGACGGTTTGCGACAGGGCGCAGGCTACCGCCGCCGCCGCGAAGACCAGCGTCCCGCCGAGGATCACCGGCTTGCGGCCAAGGCTGTCCGCCATCGGGCCGTACAGCAGCTGACCCAGCGCAAAGCCGAGGATATAGGTGCTGAGCGTCATCTGCGCGCTGCCGTCCGGGACGTTATACTGGGCGGCGATCACCGGCAGGGCCGGAAGATACATATCAATAGACAGCGGCATCAGCATGGCCAGCAGGCCAAGGATAAACACAATCCCCAGTGAAGAATTCTGCTTCAGCGTCACGTTTTACTCCGTGGCTGCGGGGCGCCCACGCTGGCGATTTCCGCTTCCGTCAGCGGACGATATTCACCCGGCGCCAGCGATTCATCCAGCAGGATGTCGCCGATGCGTTCCCGATGCAGGCCAACCACGTGGTTGCCCACGGCGGCGAACATGCGTTTCACCTGATGGTAGCGGCCTTCGCTGATGGTGAGGCGCACTTCGGTCGGAGTGATAACTTCCAGCAACGCCGGTTTGGTGAGATCTTTTTCGTTATGCAGCTGGACGCCTTTGGCGAACAGCTCCGCGGTCCCTTCCGCCAGCGGGCTTTCCAGCGCCACCAGATAGGTTTTTTCACAGTGGTGGCGCGGCGAGGTAATGCGATGCGACCACTGGCCGTCATCGGTCATCAGCACCAGCCCGGTGGTGTCGATATCCAGCCGTCCGGCGGCGTGCAGCTTATGCGCCACCGGCTCGTCGAGGAAATAAAGGATAGTCGGATGATCGGGATCGTCGGTGGAACAGACGTACCCTTGCGGCTTGTTGAGCATAAAATAACGCGGGCCATTCTGCTGGGTCAGCGTATTTCCGTCATACTCCACCTCGTGCTCCGGCTGGAGCTTAAAAGAGGCATCTTTCACAATGTCGCCATCCACGGTAACGCGGCTGCCGCGAATTTCACGCCCGGCAATAGCCCGGCTGACGCCCAGCTGCTGAGCGATAAACTTATCAAGTCGCATGAGATTTTTTTAGCCTGTCATAGTGCTGGAGCGGGCAAATCGCCCGAAAAAGAAGAATTTCACCGGCTAGTATAACGGGCTCTTAACACCACTCAAGGGAAAAGATTCATGGCATACTATTCGCCAGTTAATTAGCCCCGTGAATTCATGACTTTTACATTACGTCCTTACCAACAAGAAGCCGTCGATGCCACCCTCGCCTGGTTCCGTCGCCATACCGAGCCGGCGGCGATTGTCCTGCCCACCGGCGCGGGCAAAAGTCTGGTGATCGCCGAGCTTGCCAGGCTGGCGCGCGGCCGCGTGCTGGTGCTGGCCCATGTCAAAGAGCTGGTGGCGCAGAACCATGCCAAATACTGCGCCCTTGGCCTCGAGGCGGATATCTTCGCCGCCGGTCTGCAGCGAAAAGAGAGCCACGGCAAAGTGGTGTTTGGCAGCGTGCAGTCGGTGGCGCGCAATCTCGACCAGTTTCGCAGCGAATTTTCGCTACTCATCGTCGATGAATGCCACCGCATCAGCGATGATGACGACAGCCAGTATCAGCAGATCATCGGTCACCTGCGGCAGGTCAATCCGCAGATCCGGCTGCTCGGCCTGACGGCCACGCCGTTCCGCCTTGGCAAGGGCTGGATCTATCAGTTCCATTATCATGGGATGGTGCGCGGCGATGAAAAGGCCCTGTTCCGCGACTGCATCTATGAGCTACCGCTGCGCTATATGATTAAACACGGCTATCTGACGCCGCCGGAGCGCCTCGATATGCCGGTGGTGCAGTACGATTTCAGTCGCCTGCAGGCGCAAAGCAACGGCCTGTTCAGCGAAGCCGATCTTAACCATGAGCTGAAAAAACAACAGCGTATCACGCCGCATATTGTCAGCCAGATCGTGGAGTTCGCCGAAAACCGCAAAGGGGTGATGATCTTTGCCGCCACCGTGGAACACGCCCGGGAAGTGACCGGCCTGCTGCCGGTAGGCCAGGCGGCGCTGATCACCGGCGAAACGCCTGGGCCGGAGCGGGATCGCATCATCGAGGCCTTTAAAGCGCAGGCGTATCGCTATCTGGTGAACGTCGCGGTGCTGACCACCGGCTTCGACGCCCCGCACGTCGACCTGATCGCCATCCTCCGCCCCACCGAGTCGGTGAGTCTTTACCAACAGATCGTTGGCCGCGGTCTGCGCCTGGCGCCGGGGAAAACCGACTGTCTGATCCTCGACTACGCCGGCAATCCGCATGACCTGTATGCCCCGGAAGTGGGGACGCCGAAGGGCAAAAGCGACAACGTGCCGGTGCAGGTCTTCTGCCCGGCCTGCGGCTTCGCCAATACCTTCTGGGGCAAAACCACCGCCGACGGCACCTTGATTGAACACTTTGGCCGCCGCTGCCAGGGGTGGTTCGAAGATGACGACGGCCACCGCGAACAGTGCGACTTCCGCTTTCGCTTTAAAAACTGCCCGCAGTGTAATGCGGAAAACGACATCGCCGCCCGCCGCTGCCGGGAGTGCGACACTATACTGGTTGACCCGGACGATATGCTGAAGGCGGCGCTGAAGCTGAAGGACGCGCTGGTGCTGCGCTGCAGCGGCATGGCCCTGCAGCACGGCGGCGACGAGAAGGGCCCGTGGCTGAAAATCACCTACTACGATGAAGACGGGGCGGATGTCAGTGAGCGCTTCCGTCTGCAGACCCCCGCCCAGCGCACCGCCTTCGAACAACTGTTTATTCGCCCGCATACCCGCACCCCCGGGGTGCCGTTGCGCTGGATAACGCCGGCGGATATCGTGACCCAGCAGGCGCTGCTGCGCCATCCGGACTTTGTCGTCGCCCGCATGAAGGGGCAGTACTGGCAGGTGCGGGAAAAAGTGTTCGATTATCAGGGGCGTTTTCGTCGCGCCAACGAGCTGCGTTAATTACCGGAAAGCTGAGGTTTTGATTGCCCGGGTGTCGTTTGGCGGCTATAATGCCGCCCGCTTTTGCATTCGCAAAGCAGATAATCCGCCTGTTGCTGGGTCGCCTGTAGCAGGCTTTATATATAGAGAGACATCAATGTTTACTATCAACGCAGAAGTACGTAAAGAGCAGGGTAAGGGTGCGAGCCGCCGCCTGCGCGCAGCTAACAAGTTCCCGGCAATCATCTACGGTGGCGAAGCTGCTCCGGTTGCTATCGAACTGGACCACGACAAAGTATGGAACATGCAGGACAAAGCTGAGTTTTACAGCGAAGTTCTGACCGTCGTTGTTGATGGCAAAGAAGAAAAAGTCAAAGTTCAGGCTGTTCAGCGCCACGCGTTCAAGCCGAAACTGACTCACATCGACTTCGTTCGCGCGTAATCGCCGATAGCAAGTTGTATGGCAAGCGCCCCGGGGTCTCAGGCTCCGGGGCGTTTTGTTATCTGCGCTGCCAAAGCTCCGGCGCCTCGTGCACGATGTCGCTAAGCATCCGATGCTTATTCATTCCGGGCAGCCAGAGCATCACCATAGTGACGTTCAGCCCCTGACTGCCGACCTCCGTCGCGATTTCACTGACTCCCTGCCACTCGCCTGGCCGCAAATGGTCCGGTAAAAACCCCCAGCCCCTCCCCTGCTCCAGCGCATGGCGCAACAGGGTAATTTCATTCATATACAGCGTATGGCCGGAAATCTGCAGCCGGCGGGCGATTTGATCGTCACTGCGCCGGTGCATCACTAACTGCGGCGTCAACGAAAGATTCAATAGCGTCAGCGGCCGCGGAGCGTCGTGGAACAGGCTGTCCGCCGCGTAGAAACGCAGATCCACGGTGCCGAGCGCCCGCCACTCCATTTCGCTCCCCAGCGTGCGGTTGTTAGCCTGACAAATCGCCATCTCCGCCACGCCATCGCTCAGCGCCTGCTCGGCTTCGCGACGCGAGGCGCTCCAGCAGCTCAGGCGGATCTGCCGTCGGGCCAGGTTATCGGCCAGCGCACAGAGAAATTCACGCGGCACGAAGGGATCGTACACCAGACGCAGCGCCTGCCCGGCGGTTTGCGGCAGCGTTTGCGCAAAAGACTCGAAAGCCTGCGCCTGACGCAACAGCAGATGCGCCTGGCGAAACAGCTGCTCGCCCTCGGCAGTTAGCGTCAGGCTACGTCCTTCACGGCTGAACAGCCGGTAGCCCAGCGCATCTTCCAGATAGTCCAGCAGATCGCGCAGCGTGGTCCGGTCTTTAGCTAAACGAATGGCCGCCTGCGACAGGCTGCCGGTCTCAGCAATCGTCGCGAAGGCTTCAATCTGTGCGAATGAGTACTGTAGGGTTTTCATCCTTTTTCTCCCTTAAGGGGGAAAATCCCCCATGTGCTGATTTTAGCCGGCGCGCGCCGATTTATATACTGCGCAGCGAATCTATGGCAAACGAGGAAATGACAATGATAAGAAAACCACTGGCCCTGGCGTTAATATTGGCGGCGCTGCCGGCGGCGGCAATGGCGCAACACTGCGGCAGCCTGACGCTGGATGTCTGCCCAACGCCTTACGATCAAACGCTACCCGCGGCCAAAGACATGCTCAGCTGGGATCAGACTTCACGCGTGATTGGCTTTCGCAATGACTATCGCAACTATGCCGGCGATGTCTTCCGCCACGGCGCCTCGACGCCGCTGGAGCGCGCTGAAAAACAACTGACCGATGCCCGCTATACGCTCAACGGCCACACCTGGAATTTGCAGGATTACCTGAAGCGCGAGAACGTCAGCGGTATGCTGGTGCTGAAAGATGGTAAAGTCGCCTGGAAATATCTCGCCGAAGGTAATACCGACACCACCCTGTGGACCTCGCGCTCGGTAGGCAAATCGGTGGTCTCGACGCTGGTCGGTATCGCCATTCAACAGGGTAAAATCCACTCCCTTGATGACCTGATTACCGTTTATGAACCCGAACTGAAAGGCACCGCCTGGGACGGCGTAACGCTGAAGCAGTTGATTCAACACACCAGCGGGGTGGAATGGAATGAAGACTACACCGACCCGCAGTCGCATTTCGCCCGCCTGACCCAGTGTGAAGCGCACCCGGGCGCCTATGACTGCGTGCGTAAAATCGTCACCGGCCTGGCGCGTCAACACCCGGCGGGCGAGCAGTGGTCCTACTCTTCCGGCGGCGCCTGGCTGCTTGGGGATATCCTGGAGCGCGCCACCGGCATGTCGCTGGCCGCCTGGCTTGAACAGGCTCTATGGCAGCCGGCCGGGATGGCCCACGACGGCGTGTGGCATGCTTATCAGCAAGGGAAGCACGACGTCGGCGCCCACGGCTTTAACGCCACCCTTGAAGACTGGGGCCGCTTTGGTGAATTCGTCGCCCGTGACGGTCGGTTAAGCAATGGCAAACAGCTGGTGCCGACTGGCTGGTTCGATCAAGCCGCCAGCTGGACCAAGGCGCTAAACTCGGTCTCGGCAGCGCATCCGGAGGGTATTTACGGCTATCAGTGGTGGAATAACGCGATTCCGGCGAATGCGCAAAACGTCCAGCCGACGCCGCAGGAAGGGCTTAAAGGGTCGCTGTGGGCGCTGGGGATCTACGGCCAGGTGATCATGGTGAACCGCGCGGAACACCTGGTGATCGTCCAGTGGTCGACCTGGCCGCAGGCGGAACCTTCCTTCAACGCTCAGCCGTTGGAAGCGGCGCTGATGTACAGCGCCATTGCCCGCGAGCTGCGTTAACTCCCCGCTCCTTGCCGCTCAGCCGGCGAGGAGCGTGTCGGCATTCAGCGCCAGGTGTTGCAGCAGGATAATGGTTTTAGCATCCATGATCTCGCCATCGCGAATAGCCTGCAGCGCCCGCGTCAGCGGCCACTCCAGTACTTCAATATCCTCACCTTCCGCCGCCAGTCCGCCGCCGTCGCCCCGACGGTCATCGGCCTGATATTCGGCGATAAAAAAGTAGAGTTTTTCGGTGACGGAGCCGGGGCTCATAAAGACGGTGAAGACGGGTTCGACACGCGTCACGCGAAAGCCGGTCTCCTCTTCCGCTTCGGCAACGATCCGCGCCTCCGGCGAGGCGTTATCCAACAGCCCGGCGGCCGCCTCAATGAGATATCCGTCGTGGCCATGAGTAAATACCGGAAAACGGAACTGACGGGTCAGGACCACCGTCCGCTTTTCCCGGTTGTAGAGTAAAATGACTGCGCCGTTGCCCCGGTCATAAGCCTCGCGGCTCTGCTCCTGCCAGCGACCGTCCCGACGCAGCAGTTCGAAGGTATATTTTTTCAACGTGTACCAGTTATCCGAGAGCAGCGTCTCGCGAACGTGGCGGACGTGCGGTGCGTGTGTTTGCATGTTATTTCCCCTTTGAGGTGACAGCAGGCACCATAACATGCATAATCGTGCACAAACAAGATCATTCGATGAAGGAAAACCGATGCTCGCCAGTCAGAGAAAACAGCAGATCCTCCAGATCCTCACCGAGGAAAAACAGGTGATGTCCGGGGAGCTAAGCCAGCGGTTTAACGTCTCCGAGGACTCCATTCGCCGCGATCTGCGCGAGCTGGCGGCGGAGGGAAAACTGCAGCGGGTCCATGGCGGGGCATTGCCGGTATCCGCCGCCATTGCGCCAATTGAAACGCGCAAAAGCGTGCAGATCGCCTCCAAGCAGGCGGTCGCCCGCGCCGCCGCCGCCCTGATCCAGCCGGGACAGGTGGTGATTGTCGATGGCGGCACCACCACCGCGGCGATGATCGGCTTTTTACCCGCCGACCTCAGCTGCACGGTGGTCACCCACAGCCCGGGCATCGCCGTGGCGCTGGTGGACCACCCGCGAATCGAGGTGATCCTGCTCGGCGGCAGAGTATTCAAACATTCGGTTGTCGCCGTCGGCGCCGAGACGCTGGCGGGAATGGCGCGGATCAACGCCGATCTGTTCTTTATGGGGGTGACCGGCGTCCACCCGCGGGCGGGTTTCACCACCGGTGATTACGAAGAGGCAGGCATCAAGCGCGCGCTGACGGCCAGGGCGGCAGAAACCGTGGTAATGGCCTCCCGGGAGAAGCTCAACGCCGCGTCGGCCTTTGCCATCGGCGAGCTGAGCCTCGCCAGTACGCTGATTGTCGATGGAGAACCCGACGCCGCGCTACGCCAACAGTTGGTGCAGAGCGGCGTGGAGATCGTCCCCGTTCAGCGGTAGCGCCGACGGGGCGCAGGGCTTAATTGCCGCCTGACGTCCGGCGCTGCAGCTGGTCGCGCAGGTTCGGCGGGGTACCCTTAATGGTCAGGGTATCAGTGGCGGGATCCCAGAATACGCGTTCGCCCAGCAGCATGGCGTCGAAGTTAATGGTCAATCCGCCGCCGCTGCCGGCAAACTTGGTCAGCTGACGTAAGGTGCTGCGATCCGCCGGGAAGCTCTCTTCCAGCTCATAGCCCTGCTCAGCGGTGAATTCCTGGAAGCTTTTTTCGCTGACGCCGGCGAGCTCTTTGGACAGCGACTCCAGCTCAATCTCTTCCCCAGCCTGCAGCTGTTCGTTGCAGTAGGCGTAGACCTGCTGGCGCACGTTCTGTCGCTCGGATTTATCAAGCTGGGCATCGGCGGCGAAGTCATCCACCGCCTGCAGCAGGCCGCGGTTCTGCGCTTTGGCGTTAAGCCCTTCGCTGGCGCCGAGGAAATCCATAAAGAAATCGGCCACTTTGCGCCCTACCCGCCCTTTCAGGAAGGTCAGATAGCGGGTCGACTCCGGGTTGATTTCCCATTCGGTGAGATCGATGCGCGCGACGATATCGGCATGGTTAATATCCAGATAATGGGTCGAGCGGATATCCAGCTCTTCGTTGACGCGCATACTGCTCAGGTTATTGAGTACCGCCACCAGCAGATACTCGACCGCAAGGTAACGATACTGGCAGAAGAGGACAATGCCTCCTTCGGCGAACGGGTATTTCGCCAGCTCATCGCGCAGGCGACCGGTCGCCGCGCGGCTAAACGCCAGAAACTCTTCTTCCCCCTGACGCTGCAGGCGCAGCGCCTGGGCCAGTTCGCTCTCTTCATTGAACAAGCCATAGGCTTTGCTTTTGGCGCTGTAGACCCGGTGCAGTTCAGCCATCATCTCGACGACCGTCGCGTTCGGCTCCAGCAGTGACTCGCGCAGCACCAGCTCCAGATTTTGTTCATCACGTTTGATTAACTGATGCAGGGCAATCTGGTCGATATCCAGACTCATGTTAAACTCTCCTTTTAGACCGGGCGGTATTCAACCACCGCCGGGTGGCCGACGCAACTGGCGCCACACATTTCGACGTCGTTAACGTCGATTGATGCGCTTTTGCGCCGAGGCGAAAAAATGCGGAAAAAAAGCTGCTGCTACGGTAATATGTTGCCCTTTCACGAACAAACAGATTTTGAGTTTATGCCGCAAATTTCCCGCTATAGCGATCAACAGGTCGAACAGTTGCTCAGCGAGCTGACGAACGTCCTGGAATCACACAAAGCCCCGGTGGACCTTTCACTGATGGTGTTAGGCAATATGGTGACCAACCTGATCAACAGTAGCGTCGCGCCGGCGCAGCGTCAGGCCATCGCCCGTTCTTTCGCGCAGGCTTTGCAATCTTCGATTAACGACGATCCAGCGCATTAAGGATAACAGCAACAGTATATGGTGACTCTACGTCAGCCCTACCGAGAAAAAGTCTCCCAGATGGTTAGCTGGGGGCACTGGTTCGCCCTGTTCAACATGTTGTTGGCCATGGTGCTCGGCAGCCGCTACCTTTTTGTCGCCGACTGGCCGACGACGCTTGCCGGACGACTGTTTTCGTACGTCAGTCTCGTCGGGCATTTCAGCTTTCTGGTGTTTACCAGCTATGTGCTGATCCTCTTTCCGTTGACCTTTATCGTGGTCTCGCAGCGCCTGATGCGCTTCCTGTCGGTGATCCTTGCCACCGCCGGGATGACGCTGCTGCTGATAGACAGCGAGGTTTTTACCCGCTTCCATCTGCACTTAAACCCGGTCGTCTGGGAGCTGGTCATCAACCCTGACCAGAATGAGATGGCGCGCGACTGGCAGCTGATGTTTATCAGCGTCCCGGTCATCTTCTTGATTGAAATGCTCTTCGCCACCTGGAGCTGGCAAAAGCTGCGCAGCCTGACGCGCCGCCGCCATTACGCCCGCCCGGTCGCCTGGTTCTTCTTTTTGTCGTTCGTCAGCAGCCACCTGGTCTATATCTGGGCGGACGCCAATTTCTATCGCCCGATCACTATGCAGCGGGCGAATCTGCCGCTCTCCTATCCGATGACCGCCCGTCGTTTCCTTGAGAAACATGGCCTGCTCGACGCCCAGGATTATCAGCGTCGTCTGGTGGAGCAAGGGGCGCCGGAGGCGGTATCGGTCCAGTATCCGCTTAGCAACCTGCGCTACCGTGACCTCGGCGCGGGCTACAACGTGCTGCTGATCACCGTCGACAACCTGAACTACTCGCGGTTTGAAAAGACCATGCCGGCGCTGGCGGCATTTGCCAAAGAAAACGTTAACTTTACCCAGCATATGAGCTCGGGCAATACCGCCGACAGCGGCCTGTTTGGCTTGTTCTACGGTATTTCGCCTGGCTATATGGACGGTGTCCTCTCGGCGCGTATTCCCGCCGCGCTGATCACCGCCCTCAACCAGCAGGGCTACCAGCTGGGCCTCTTCTCCTCCGATGGGTTTAGCAGCCCGCTGTATCGCCAGGCTCTGCTCTCCGATTTCTCGCTGCCGAGCGCGAAGACCCAGAGCGACGAGCAAACGGCCAATCAGTGGATCGGCTGGCTGGACCGTTACGCGCAGGATGAGAATCGCTGGTTCTCGTGGATCTCGCTCAATGGCACCACCCTCGACGACACGCAGCAGCAGGGCTTTGTCCGCCGCTACAGCAAGGCGGCTGGCGACGTTGATGCCCAGATCGATCGGGTGCTGACTGCGCTGCGCGAAGCCGGCAAACTCGATAATACGGTGGTAATTATTACCGGCGGCCACGGCAAGCCGCTGAATGCGAAACACGACGCGTTCGACTGGTCGCGCGAGCAGCTGCAGGTGCCGCTGGTTATTCACTGGCCGGGCACGCCGGCGCAGGAGATTGCCACCCTGACCGATAACAAAGATGTGATGACTACGCTGATGCAGCGCCTGCTTCACGTTTCGACGCCGGCCAATGAGTACTCGCAGGGAGAAGATCTGTTCAGCGCCGCGCGGCGTCGTAACTGGGTCACCGCGGCCAACGGCGATACGCTGGCCATCACCACCCCGACCATCACCGTGGTCCTCAACCATAACGGCACCTATACCACCTGGAGCCGCGACGGCGAGAAAATTAAAGATCAGAAACCGCAGCTCAGCCTGTTGCTGCAGGTCCTGACTGACGAAAAACGCTTTATCGCTAACTGATTGATTAATTATGAATCAATCGCGCGTGACCCGCTTGCATTCGCCTGGGGAACGGGTAATATTGTTCCCCACGCGTCGGCACGTAGCGCAGCCTGGTAGCGCACCGTCATGGGGTGTCGGGGGTCGGAGGTTCAAATCCTCTCGTGCCGACCAAAAACTCCACAGAAACCAGCCTTTTAAGGCTGGTTTTTTTATGCCTGTTTCCCCTGTTGCCGCCCGCTCGCTTAATTTGTGCCCTTTCTTCAATGTATCGTGAAGATGTACGACTATCCTGATGGTAAATTACGTCGTAGCATCTATTATTCGACCGTATGACTCATAAGCAGGAGCGGATAACATGAGAGTTAATGGACTTACCAAAGGATTTTTCATCCTTATCGTCTTCATTGTAACCCTGGCCTTTTTTGATGTTCTCTCACCCTATTATTCCGCCATCCTTTGGGCTGCGATCCTCGCGGTGATTTTTAATCCGGTCAAAAACAAGATCCGTACCCGCCTCGGCGAGCGCAATGGCCTCGCGGCGCTGATGACCATCGTCATTATCTGTCTTATCGTTTTTACGCCGCTGGCTATCATTCTCTCCTCGCTGGCCTACGAGCTCAATCTGGTGTACAGCAAACTGCAGCATAACGACACCCAGTTTCCGACGGTGGTCGCCAGCCTGTTCGCCCATCTCCCCGGCTGGGCCAGAAGCTTCCTCGCCGATCATAACCTTGATAGCGCGCAGCAGATCCAGCAGCAGCTCTCTGATGCCGCTCTGAAAGGCGGTCAGTATCTGGCCGGCAGCGCGTTTCTGATTGGCAAAGGGACTTTTGGCTTCACCGTCAGCTTCGGCATCATGCTGTATCTGCTGTTTTTCCTGCTGAAGGATGGACCTTATCTGGTGCTGTTGATCCTCGAGTCTCTACCGTTATCAAGCTATGTGAAGCAGCATTTGTTCGCTAAATTCGCCGCTGTGGCCCGCGCCACGGTAAAAGGTACCGTCGCCGTGGCGCTGGCGCAGGGTGCGCTGGGTGGCTTTGCCTTCTGGATCGCCGGTCTGGACGGCAGCATTCTCTGGGGAGCGCTGATGGCGTTTCTGTCGCTTATCCCGGCGGTGGGCTCGGCCATTATCTGGGTGCCAGCGGCCATCTACCTCTTCGCCACCGGCCAGCTTTGGCAGGGCGCCTTTATCGTCGGCTTCTTTGTGATTGTGATTGGCCTGGTGGATAACATTCTGCGTCCACTGCTGGTGGGCAAGGATACCAGGATGCCGGACTATCTGATCCTTATCGCTACTCTGGGCGGCATGGAGATCTACGGTATCAACGGCTTCGTGATCGGGCCGCTGATCGCCGCCCTGTTTATCGCCTGCTGGAACCTGCTGTCGGGACGAGAACATGCCGGCAATACCGATGAAATCGATGAAGAGTTTATTGAGGAAGCGAAAAATAGCCGTAATGAATAGCTTTCCCGGCAGGGGGCTGGCGGCCCGCCAGCGCCTCTGTTGCGCTCTGCGCGGCCGATGTCTTACCAGTAGATAACACTATTCATTTTGCAAAAATTGGTAAATAAATCTTAACATTCAGCTGAGTGATGATAGGCTATCTCTGTCAGGAACGAAAATAAAGGATGATCAACCGTGAAAAAAATCACTACGCTAGCCGTTTCTCTGCTGACCGCCGCCTGCATGTCCGCTGGCGCATTGGCCGCAGACCAGCCGCTGGAAAAAGTCGCGCCGTTCCCGAAAGCGGAAAAAGGCATGAAGCGTCAGGTTATTCAGCTGCCGCAGCAGCAGGATGAGTCGGCGCTCAAGGTTGAGCTGATGATCGGCCAGACGCTGGAAGTCGACTGCAACCATCATCGTCTCGGCGGGGAACTGGAAAGTAAAACCCTGGAAGGCTGGGGCTATGATTACTATGTCTTTGAGAAGCTGAGCGGCCCGGTATCCACTATGATGGCCTGCCCGGACGGCAAAAAAGAGAAGAAATTTGTCACTGCCGGCCTCGGGGATGACGCCATGCTGCGCTACAACAGCAAACTGCCGATCGTGGTATACACGCCGAGCAATGTCGATGTGAAATATCGCATCTGGCGCGCCGACGAGACTATCGGCAACGCCGTCGTCCGCTAAGGCGAACAGCGCAAACGGCAATAAAAAACGGCAGCCCGCAGGCTGCCGTTTTTGTCAGAGCGTTTATCAGAGCGCGATATCCGCCATCGGCTTGCCGCCGCTCAGCGGCTTCAGCTCCGCCTGCGGTACCTCATCCACCGCCCCGGCTGGCTCATATTTCAGCTCCAGCACTTCACTGGTCCACGCCAGCGCTTTCTCGATCTCCGCCGGGTTGCCGTCAAGACGAATACCGTAGGTTGGGATGATCGCCTTCAGCTTGGCCTGCCATTCCGGCGAATTGACTTTATCTTTAAACACTTTTTCCATTAGCTGCAGCATGATAGGCGCCGCGGTGGAGGCCCCTGGCGACGCGCCGAGAAGCGCCGCGACGGTGCCTTCATCATCGCTGACCACTTCGGTGCCCAGGCGCAGTACCCCGCCCTTCTTCGCGTCGCGCTTAATGATCTGCACGCGCTGACCGGCCTGCCACAACCGCCAGTCCTCTTTCCGCGCTTCCGGATAATATTCGCACAGCGCGGCCAGACGATCTTTATCTTTCTGCATCACCTGGCTAATCAGATATTTTACCAGATCGAAGTTGTCCAGGCCGACGTTGAGCATTGGCAAAATATTTGAGGTATTCGTCGAGGCCAGCAGATCCCACAGCGAACCGTTCTTCAGGAAACGGGTCGAGAAGGTGGCGAATGGTCCGAACAGCACCACGCGTTTACCGTCGATAATACGGGTATCGATGTGCGGCACCGACATCGGCGGCGCGCCCACTTCGGCCTGACCGTAGACCTTCGCCAGATGGTGGTTCACCACCTCCGGATTTTCGCAGACCAGGAACTGGCCGCCGACCGGGAAGCCCGCATACTCTTTGGCCTGCGGAATGCCGGTCTCCTGCAGCAGGGTCAGCGCTGCGCCGCCGGCGCCGATAAAGATAAATTTGGCTTTAATGACCCGCTTCTGACGACGATTGTCGGCATCCGCCAGGGTGACCGTCCAGCTCTTGTCGGCGTTGCGCTTGAAGCGACGCACCACGGTGCCCAGCTGTAGGGAGAAATTATCATGCTGTTGCAGACCGGCGATCAGCTGGCGGGTAATTTCACCATAGTTGACGTCGGTTCCCACTTCTGAGCGAGTGGCGGCGACCTTTTGCAGCGGGTCGCGGCCTTCCATCACCAGCGGCGCCCAGGCTTTGATCTGCTGATGGTCTTCAGAATAGCGAATACCGCGGAACAGTTCACTTTGCTGCAGCGCCGCGTAGCGCGCACGGAGGAAGTTGACGTTATCTTCGCCCCACACAAAGCTCATGTGCGGCACGCTGTTAATGAAAGATTTTGGTTTGTTCAGGACGCCGCGCGTCACCTGATGCGCCCAGAACTGACGCGAGATATGGAAGGCTTCGTTGATGTCGACCGCTTTGTCGATATTGATGCCGTTGGCGGTCTGCGGCGTGTAGTTCAGCTCCATCAGCGCCGCGTGGCCGGTACCCGCATTATTCCACCCGTTTGAGCTCTCTTCCGCCACGCTGGACATCTGCTCAACCATGGTAATAGACCAGTCTGGCTCAAGCTCCTGCAGCCAGGTTCCCAGTGTGGCGCTCATAATGCCGCCGCCAATCAACAATACATCCGTCTCTTGCTCATGGCGGGTGTTGGTCCGAGTGCTGTTGGGACCAACCGCCTGTGAGCGTGGTACGGCCATCTTTTTATTCATCGGATTTGAGCCTTACTTTACTCGCTGTTTTTATTTAGCGCAGGTGATACGATTCTCACCCCTCACGTTACCACCGAAGCTCAAAAATTTAAATATTGTTTAAATTTTAAGTTCTGTTTTGAGATCCGTTATAAAAATGTTTAATAAATGTATACACCAAATCACTTTTTGTACTGGTGCGCTGACAGATTCCGCGCTATCATCCCTGGTTTTGTGACAGACCGCACGGAAGCAGGGCCTGACACCGCTCTCTCTTTTTTTATAAGCTGCGAACTTTTTTTATGCCCCCAGTTTCTGACCCCGCCGCTTCCGGCAACCTGCGTCCCATCCTCCGCTCCCCGTCTTTACTGACGCGCGAAGTGCTGGCCGGCGTGCTCACCGCCCTGGCGCTCATCCCTGAAGTGATTTCGTTTTCAGTCATTGCCGGCGTTGACCCGCAGGTAAGCCTGATTGCTTCGGTGGTGCTCTGCCTGGCGATGTCAGTCTTCGGCGGACGCCCGGCGATGGTCACCGCCGCCGCGGGCTCGGTGGCGCTGGTGATTGGCCCGATGGTGCATCAGCACGGCGTGGGGTACATTTTACCGGCTGTCATTCTGGCGGGTATTATTCAAATTTTGTTTGGTCTGTGCGGCATGGCGCGCCTGATGCGCTTTATTCCCCCGGCGGTGATGACCGGGTTCGTCAACGCCCTTGGGATCCTGATTTTCTTTGCTCAGGTGCCGCATTTCTGGAGTCGACAACCGCTAATCGTTGGCCTGTTCGTCCTGACGCTGCTTATCGTCCTGTGGGCGCCGCGCGTTATTAAGGCTATCCCGGCGCCGCTGATCGCCATCGTCGCACTCACCCTCTATACCGCGACCACCGGCCAGCAGCTGCCGACCGTCGGCGATGAAGGGTCAATGAGCGGCGGCCTGCCGGGGTTCACCGCCCTGACCGTTCCCCTGAACCTGACCACCCTGCAGATAATCTGGCCGTGCGCCCTCAGCATCGCCTTTGTCGGCCTGATGGAGTCCTTGCTGACGGCTAAGCTGGTGGATGATCTCACTCATACCTCGTCGAACAAATCGCGGGAAAGCGCCGGGCTGGGTATCGCCAATATCCTTGCCGGCTGCTATGGCGGCATCGCCGGCTGCGCGATGATCGGCCAGACTATCGTGAACGTGGAAATGGGCCGGGCCCGCAGCCGCCTCTCAACGGTAATCGCCGGCCTGGTGCTGCTCCTGCTGGTGACAGCGCTCAGCCAGGTGATGGCGAAGATCCCGATGGCGGTTCTGGCCGGGGTGATGGTGATCGTGGCGGTGAAGACCTTTAGCTGGCACAGCATTCGCCCGGGCGAGCTGGCGCGTAATCCGTGGCCGGAAACGCTGGTGATGCTGGTGACCGTCGCCGCGACGGTGGGAACCAGCAATCTGGCGATCGGTGTACTGGCGGGGATTGTCGCGATGGCAATCATCCCCCGCCGCCTGCGGGCAAAAGCGCAGGCTACATTAGAAACAGCGTCGCCAGACCCAGAAAAATAAAGAAGCCGCCGGTGTCGGTGATGGCGGTGATCATTACGCTGGAGCCGACCGCCGGGTCGCGCCCCAGCTTCACCATGACCATCGGGATTATCACGCCCATCATTGCCGCCATCAGCAGGTTGAGCATCATGGCCAGCGTCATCACCCCGCCGAGCTGCGGATCGTCATACAGCCACCAGGTGATGGCCCCCATAATCCCGCCCCACACCAGGCCATTAATCAGCGCGACCCCCATTTCACGCAGGATCAGAAAGGTAAAGCTGCCGGGCTGGATCTGCTGCAGCGCCATCGCCCGGACGATCATGGTGATCGTCTGGTTGCCGGTGTTGCCGCCAATCCCGGCGACGATCGGCATCAGCGAGGCCAGCGCCACCAGCTGTGAAATGGTGTGTTCGAAGCCGTCGATGACCCTGGAAGCGATAAACGCCGTACACAGGTTCACCGCCAGCCACGCCCAGCGCGTTTTCACCGCTTTGCTGACCGGGGCGAAGACATCTTCTTCATCGCTCAGGCCGCCCATCCGCCGCAGATCGTTGTCGGTCTCTTCATAGACCACATCGACGATCTCATCGATGGTCAGACGGCCGATCAGTTTGCCATCGGCATCGATAACGGCGGCGCTGAGCAAGTCATCACGCTCGAAGGTGCGCGCCACCTTCTCCGCTTCTTCATGCGGCTGAAAGGTGACCGGGTCGCCCTCCATCACCTCCCCCACCCGCTTCTGCGCATCATTGAGCAGAATGGTCTGCAGCTCCAGCTCGCCGAGCAGCAGCTTGTTACGGGTGGTAACGAACAGCTTATCGGTGTTTTCCGGCATTTTTCCGAGACGCCGCAGATAGCGCTGCACCGCCGCCAGGGTGGCCTCCGGTCGCACCGTAATGACCTCAAACTCCATGATCGACCCGACGCTGTTGTCGGCGTAGCGCATAATCTGGCGAATACGGGCGCGCTTCTCGGCCGGCAGGGTCGCCAGCAGCCGTCCGGTTAGGTTGCGCGGCAGATGCTGCAGCAGGTAAACCTGTTCATCGATATCCAGCGGCTGCATGGCCTGCAGCAGCTCGGGGTCGCTCATCTTGTCGATCAGGTCGCCCCAGACGTTCTCTGAGGCCTCCAGCAGCACTTCGCCGCGTTTATCGTCGGGCACCAGGCACCATAGCGCGGTGCGGGCGTCATAGGGAAGCGCTTCCAGCGCATCGGCGAGATCCGGCGGCGGCAGATGCGAGACCAGCATTTCCACTTCGGCCAGGTCATCGGCCAGCGTCCCTTCATCATAGCGCTCAGCCAGCGTCAGTTTGCCCAGCAGCGCGGAAGTCACCGCTTTATCGGTGCTCAAGAGCCAAATCAGACGGGCGCGCTCTTCGTCACGCAAGCGGGCGCTTTTTTTATGCAAAACGGACATCGATCGGGCAATCCTTTTGAGAATGGTGAGCCGGCCTGCGGGCCGGAAGCCTTAAGCATAGCGCGAGGAGGGGGAAATAATAACCGTCAGCGATGTAGACGCTGAAAATTTCAGCGGCGCCCGGGCTTTTCCGGGCGCGCGTTGTGAATCAGGCCGTACGGGCCACCGCATCGCGGGAAGCCTGTTCCCGCTCTTCGCCGGTAAGTTCGGCGAGCTGGCCAGCGCGCATCTCCAGCAGACGATCGGCGTGCTGGAAGTAGTGATCGTCATGGCTGATGGCGAACACGGTTTTGCCCATCTGCTGCATCAGCGGCAGCAGGACCTGGTAAAACTCGCGGCGGAAATGCGGATCCTGATCCGCCGCCCATTCATCCAGCAGAATGATGTCCCGGGACTCGGCCAGCGCCAGCAGGAGCGCCACGCGCTTCTTCTGCCCTTTCGACAGCCGCAGGTCGGCGATTTTTCCGTTCTCCAGCTGCAGCTTGTGGGCCATTTGCAGACGCTCCAGCCATGTCGCCACCAGCGCCGGATCGGCCTCCTCGCCCTGCGGCCCGAGCAGGCGGTCAAACAGCCAGACGTCGGTAAACACTGCGGAAAACAGTTTGCGGTACTCCTCTGGCCTCTCCGCCGCCAGCGGCTGGCCGTCGACGAGGATCTGACCGGATATTGGCTGGTACAGGCCGGTCAGGAGCATCGCCAGCGTTGACTTGCCGCTACCGTTGCCGCCTATCAGAAACACCAGCTCGCCGCGCTTCAGCGTCAGATTAAGCGGCCCTACCGCAAAGCGCTGGTCCGGATAATGGAAGGTGACATCGCGCAGCTCCAGCGTCTGCCAGTCAGGATGCGCCTGCGGCCGGGGAAAGTCGGCCCGGTACGGGGCGAGGGAGAACTGACGCAGCTTGTTAAACGCCACCTGGGCACTAAGCAGCGTGGGCAGCGCGCCGACGGCGGAGAGCAGCGGCGTGCGCAGAAACAGCAGCGTCAGGGAATAGGTCGCCGCCACGGCGGTATCGGCCCAGCCGAGGCTGTTGGCCATCCAGAACACCAGCCCGATGGCGCCAAGCATCATAATATTCGACCAGTTGACCGCGCTGAGGTGGAAGGTATCGGCGCGAACGATATGGTGCCGGTACTCCCGGGCGTCCGGGAGGTAGAGCTGGTTAAACACATACTCCGCGCGCTCGCGGTTGAGGGTCAGCTCTTTACGCCCCTCCAGCACCGTCTGATAGTCGTGATACAGTTTATCTTCCGTTTCGCGCAGGCTGGCCATATGTTTGTACACCCGCGAGACCAGCACAAAGCCGCCCCAGATGGTGAGCGCCATCCACAGCGCCGTCACCAGCATCATTTTTCCTGACAGCCAGGCGAGGTAGGCCGCGGAGCCGAAGGTGAGAATGATCCCCTGCACCAGCTCCGGCAGGCGCACAAAGGCGATGGTGATATTGCGGATATCGCTGGTCAGCCCGGCAAGCAGCGACGCGCTGCCGATCTTCTCTACTTGTTCAATCTGGGTATCGAGGATGCGTTTAACAAACTCACCGCGCAGACGATAGACAAAATGGTGGCCGAGGGTGGTTAGCGCCAGCTGCGAACCCAGGGTCACCGCCATCAGCAGCCCCAGCAGACCAAGAAACTCCGGCAGGACCCGCAGCGAGGTATCGACAGCGGTAATCAGACGCAGGTTAATGAAAGCGATTAAGCCGATACCCAGCGCGGCGCTGAGCAGGCTGAGAGCAATAACGCCCAGAAACGGCCAGCGGTACTGGCGCCAGACGAGAGAGAGAAGTTCCATAACAGGCTATCCGCAAAAGCAAAACAGCCAGCAGTTTAAACGGCTCGCCGATGACATCAAGAATAATTCTTATTTTAATACTGGCGACCGCCCGCCTGTCGGAAGGTGAGATTGTAACGACAGTCGCCCGTTTCCGGATGATGCCCCGCTTTCAGCGGCTGAATGCCATGATAAAACAGGCGCGACTCGCCGCCCCAGACCACCACATCGCCATGCTCCAGCAGCAGCCGCTGCAGCGGGTCGCTGCGTTGCAAGCCGCCAAACTGAAAGATAGCCGGCAAGCCCAGCGAGACCGAGACAATCGGCGCCCGCAGATCCTGTTCATCTTTATCCTGATGCAACGACAGTTTTGCGCCAGGACAATAGCGGTTAATCAAACAGGCGTCGGGGGAAAACTCCGGGTAGCCGCCGGCGGCGGCCGCCGCCAGCGCCAGTTCATGAAATACGGCAGGCATCGGCGGCCAGGTTTGATCGGTTACCGGGTCGACCGGGGCGTACAAATAGCCGTGGCGATCGGTAGTCCAGCCCAGCGCGCCGCAGTTGGTCATGGCGACCGACATGGTGTACCCGCCCGGCGTGACCATCTGGCGAAACGGCGACTGACTGGCGACGTCGGCTATCGCCTGCAGCAGCGCCGGGGCGCGTTCGCGGGCAAATCGCCGCAGCACCACCGCGCCGGGGGCCAGCGGCTCCTGCCACGGTGGGGTATCGCTAAAAAGATCGAGCATTACTCCTCCTCATGTTGGGCCTCGCGCGCCAGCAGCTGCGCTTTTCGCGCCGTTCCCCAACGATAACCGGACAGGGCGCCATCTTCACGCACCACCCGGTGGCAGGGAACAATCACCGCCAGCGAATTCGCCGCGCAGGCGCCGGCCACGGCTCTTACCGCCCGCGGCTGGCCAATATGCTCTGCCACCTGGCGGTAGCTGCGGGTCTCACCCGCCGGGATCTGCCGCAGCGCCTGCCAGACCTGCAGCTGAAACGCGGTGCCCTGCAGATCCAGCGGCAGCGATACCGGCCGCCGGCTGTCGTCGAGGTGGGCGAAAATCTCGGCCATCTGTTGACAAAAATCAGGGTCGCCTTCACGCAGCTCGGCATTGGGAAAGCGCCGGCGCAGGTCGTCGAGCAATGCCGCATCGTTATCACCCGGCAGCACCGCGCAGACGCCGCGCTCGCTCTGCGCCACCAGGCAACGACCCAGCGCGCAGTCGCCCGTGGTCCAGGTTACCACGGTGGCGGCGCCGCCGCGGCGAAACCGGCTGGCGGTCATCCCTAACGCTGCGTCGGCCTGGCGATAATAGCTGCTGCTGTCGGGAAAACCAGCCGCCAGCGCGGCGCGGGTCACCGGTATCCCCTGCTCCAGCGCTTCCCGCAGGCGCTGCGACCGCCACGCTTGTTGCCAGGCTTTAGGGGTCATGCCGGTGACGGATTTAAATAAACGGTGAAAATGAAACGGGCTCATCGCCAGCTGGCCTGCCAGCGCCTCGAGGGTCAGGGGCGCGTCCTGCTCCAGCAGCCGACAGGCCTGCGCCACTTTGTCGACCCTTTGCTGCTGCGGGTAGTCTTTATCCGGTTGGCAGCGTTTGCAGGGGCGGAATCCCGCCGCCACGGCGGCGGCGACGTCGGCAAAAAAGCGTACGTTTTCCCGCCGCGCGCGCCGCGAGGGGCAGGAGGGACGACAGCAGATGCCGGTGGTCAGTACCGCAAAGACGAACTGACCATCGGCCCGGGTATCACGTTCGCAGACCGCCTGCCAGCGGCGATCATCGGTATCGGCAACTATCGGTTTCATGACGGGTCTCCAGCTGTAAGTGTACCCTCAGTCTGTGGTAAAGCCCGCAGTAAAAAACCCGCAATCTTGCTTTTTAATTTTTCTCGCCGACAAGGAAAGTGCGGAACTGCGGCGACATCCAGGTTTTAAAACCCTCTCCTTCTTTAACGATCATGTAGACCGCCAGCCCCTCCTCGCGCACCACCTGCTGCGCTTTTTCCGGCCCCAGCACCATCAGTCCGGTATCCCAGCCGTCCGCCTCCAGCGCCGTTGGCGCAATGACGGTCACGGAGACCAGCTTATGGGTTATCGGCTGCCCGGTCTGCGGATCGATAACGTGCGAGATGCGTTTGCCATCGAGTTCATAGTAGTTGCGATAGCTGCCGGAGGTGCTGATGCCGTGACCATTGATGTCGACAATCGCCTGAACGGCGTTTTCGCGGTCGGTCGGTTTCTGGATCGCTACCCGCCAGGGCTTGCCTTCGCCATTCATCCCGCGGCTCACCAGCGCCCCGCCCACCGACACCAGATAGCGGGAGATCCCCTCCTGCTCCATCAACCGCGCGAGGTGGTCGGCGGCATAGCCTTCCCCCACGGTGGAGAGGTCGACAAACAGATCGGGAATATCTTTTTGCAGGAACTGCCTGCCGCTCTGATTAATAACCTGCAGATGCTGCAGGCCGGTGCGCGCCTTCGCCGCGGCTATCGCCTCGGCATCCGGGGTGGTGACCGGCTGTTTATCCGGGCCAAAGCCCCACAGGTTGACCAGCGGCCCCACGGTAATATCCATCGCGCCGTGCGTTTTGGCGCCAATCCGCAGCGACAGGGTGACGATATCCGCCATCGCTTCGCTCACCGGCCAGGGTTCGGTAGTGGCGGCATGATTGAAGCGCATCAGCGCTGAGTCGTTTTTCCAGGTCGACAGCAGGCGATCGTCGGCGTCCAGCTGGGCCTGAACCTTGGCGCGCAACGCCTGGGCCTTTGCCTCATCCACGCCAATGACGCTGACCCGCCAGAAGGTGCCCATCGTTTTGCCATCCAGCACGGTGGCCGTCGCGGTGGGGGTCGCAGGAGTGGTAGCTGAATCGCAGCCAGAGAGCAGAACGCAGGCGCCCAGCAGCGCGGCGCGAAAGAAAGTCATATCCATTAGTCGAGGCTCCTCTTACCAGGGCGACAAGAGTATACCAGCGAGGTTAAACCGGACATAAAAAAAGGCGCCAGAGGCGCCTTTTTGTTATGCAGCTTGCAACTTAGAACTGGTAAACCAGGCCCAGTGCAACCACGTCGTCGGTAGAGATACCAGCGCGACGAGTGAAATCGTTTTCGTCCAGCAGGTTGATTTTGTAGTCAACATAGGTGGACATGTTTTTGTTGAAGTAGTAGGTCGCGCCAACGTCAACATATTTCAGCAGGTCCTGGTCGCCGTAACCTTCGATGTCCTTACCTTTAGACTGCAGGTAAGCTACGGACGGACGCAGACCGAAGTCGAACTGGTACTGAGCAACCACTTCGAAGTTCTGTGCTTTGTTAGCAAAACCGCTAATAGAATCAGATTCTCCGTTGCCGCTGAAACGAGTTGCGTTGTAGGTCTGGGTGTACTGAGTCGCCAGGTAAATGTTGTTGGCGTCGTATTTCAGACCACCGGTGTAGGTTTCAGCGTTGTCGCCACGGCCTTTATCCAAACGATTCTGATCGCCGTTACGTTTGGAGTGCGAGTACGCGAAACCAGCGCTGATGCCATCATAGATGTCATAGGTCAGAGAGGTACCGAAGCCGTCACCGTTCTGTTTCAGAGCGCCACGACCGTTGTTGGTCGGAGAAGTACCTTCGCCGCTGACGCTGCCGTTTTTACCCTGATACTGCAGAGCAAAGTTCAGGCCGTCAACCAGACCGAAGAAATCAGAGTTACGGTAGGTTGCAACGCCGTTAGCACGGGACTGCAGGAAGTTGTCAGAACCGTAGGTGTCGCCGCCGAATTCCGGCAGAACGTCGGTCCAGGACGTTACGTCGTATACTACGCCGTAGTTACGACCGTAGTCGAAAGAGCCCGCGTCGCCAAATTTCAGGCCTGCGAATGCCAGACGAGTCCATGCCTGATCGCTGGAGCTTTCAGTGTTGTTCGCCTGAACGTTGTATTCCCACTGGCCGTAACCGGTCAGCTGGTCGTTGATCTGGGTTTCGCCTTTCACGCCTACACGCATGTAGGTCTGGTCGCCGTCGACGCTCTTGTCGTCAGAGAAGTAGTGCAGACCGTCAATTTTACCGTACAGGTCTAATTTGTTGCCGTCTTTGTTATAAATTTCAGCCGCATTTGCTGCGCCTGCTACCAGCAGAGCCGGTACCAGGAGGGACAGTACTTTAACTTTCATGTTATTAACCCTCTGTTTGTTATATGCCTTTTATTATGCCACTGCTTACTGATTACCCTTCTAATCAGTCGGCTATTTCATTGTGCTGCAAAATGCAGAATAATCCAACAAGAATATGATACTAAAACTTCTAAGATGTTTCAAAGTCCCCACAAGATGTTTCAATTTGTAAATTCAGCGGAACTTTTTTCACCGCAAAATGGTCAGGGAAATACGCACTAATCATCAAAAAAAATATTTAACCTTTTATAATCAAAGTGATAGACGACAACATATCTATAGCACTGAATGGTAAAACAAAATGATCATTGGTGGCTAAAATAAGAGTCGCTATCATCATTAACTTTATTTATTACCGTCATTCAGTTCTGAATGTCTGTTTACCCCTATTTCAACCGGATGCCTCGCATCCGGTTTTTTTTACCCTTCTTTACACAACTTTAATTTATCTGTGCTACGGCTAATGATTCCCTAACGACTATTAATCAATCAATTAGGCCATCAGTGGTGCATATTCTGCCAATGTCTTGTTATTTCGTGCGATTCTTCCCTTTTGTTTCCGTCAATATCGTCGCCGGTTAACCTTCCCGGCGCGGTTTCATTTACGCTTCGTTTCTAAGATAATTCCTGGGCGGCATCGCACCGCTGGCGCCAATCTGTAGTATGGATTTACGCCATTAGCCTTTATACTGCCAGCAGCATCTGCTTTGTTGCCAGTTACTCTGGCGCTACATCCTGTTTACAAACAATGATGAGTCGTTCAGCCACAAGATGACCCAGAAAAAATTCTCCCTGATCCCCGGCAACATCAGCCGCTTCTTCATTTTGATGGTTATTGTCCTGCTGGCGACAATGGGGGTGATGATCCAAAGCGCCGTCAATGCCTGGCTGAAGGAGAAAAGCTATCAGGTGGTTGATGTCTCCCACGCTCTGCACCAGCGCATTGACGCCTGGCGCTATGCCACCTGGCAGATCTACGACAATATCGCCGCCACCTCAGTCAACACCGCAAGCGGCGGTCTGCAGGAGACGCGTTTAAAACAGGACGTTTACTACCTGGAGAAACCCCGGCGTAAAACCGAAGCCCTGATCTTTGGCTCCCATGACAGCTCCACCCTCGAAATGACGCAGAAAATGTCCGATTATCTCGATATTTTGTGGGGCGCGGAGACCATTCCGTGGTCGATGTACTATCTCAACGGCCTGGACAATAGTCTGATCCTGGTCTCCACCCTGCCGTTGAAGGACCTCTCTTCGAGCTTCAAAGAGTCAACGATCAGCAGCGTCGTGGAGTCGCGGCGCGCGGAAATGCTGCTGCAGGCTAATACCCTTGATGAGCGCGAGACGTTCTCGCCGTTGCGCCATCTCGCCTGGCAGAACGCGCACTATTTTACGTTACGCACCACCTTCAACCAGCCCGGACACCTTGCCACGGTGGTCGCCTTCGATCTGCCGATTAACGATCTGATCCCGCCCGGCATGACCATCGACAGCTTCCGTATCGAGCCTGACCCGTCGCAAAATCTCGCCACCACGCCGGATAAAGAGAGCGCCGATCATATTGGGATCACCTTTAACGGCATGCAGATTGACATCGCCACCGACATCAGCACCACCGGTATGCAGTTGCTGTGGACGGTACCAATGAGCACCATGCTGCTGGAGTCCATGCAGAACATTCTTCTGCCGCTGCTGCTCAACATTGGTCTGCTGGCGCTGGCGCTGTTTGGTTTTACCACCTTTCGCCACTATAAAGGACGCAGCCATTCGTCTGGCGCCGGGCTCCCCTCCGCCGCCAACAGCGAACTGCGTCTGCTGCGCGCCATTAACGAAGAGATTGTTTCTCTGCTGCCGCTGGGGCTGCTCGTTCACGATCAGGAAGCCAACCGAACGGTTATCAGCAATCCAATTGCCGACCATCTGCTTCCGCACCTGAATCTGCAGAACATCACCAATATGGCGGACCAGCATCAGGGGGTAATTCAGGCCACCGTCAATAATGAGCAGTATGAAATCCGCCAGTATCGCAGCCAGGTAGCGCCGCGCACCCAGATCCTGATCATCCGTGATCAGGACCGCGAAGTGCTGGTCAATAAAAAGCTCAAGCAGGCCCAGCGCTTGTATGAGAAAAACCAGCAGGGACGGGCCGCCTTTATGCAGCACATCGGCAGCGCCCTGAAGCAGCCCGCGCTGACGCTGGCGGCAGAGGCGGCGGCGCTCATTAGTACAGAGAATCGGACGCTGGCCCAGCATGCCGATGAGCTGGTCAAACTCATCGATGACATTCAGCTCGCCAATCTGCTGGAAAGCGATGCCTGGAAAACCAACCAGACGTTGTTCTCGGTGCAGGAGCTTATTGACGACGTCGTGCCGGAAGTGCTGCCGGCGATGAAACGCAAGGGTCTGCAGCTGCTCATCAACAATGCGCTCCCGGCCGGCGAGCAGCGCTATGGCGACCGTGAAGCTCTGCGGCGCACGCTGGTGCTGTTAATCCAGTATTCAGTGACCACCACGCCTATCGGCAAGATCACCCTAGACGTCTGTCAGGATGAGTCGGCCAGCGATCGCCTGACCTTCCGCATTCTGGATACCGGCAACGGCGTCTCGGCAAACGAGATCGACAATATGCACTTCCCGTATCTCAACGAGACCCAGAGCGACCTGTACGGCAAAGCAAACGCCCTTACCTTCTGGCTATGCGACCGCATGACGCGCAAGCTGGGCGGGCAATTGACCATTAAAGCCCGGGAGTCGCTGGGGACGCGCTATACCCTGCATCTGAAAATGCCGGCTAGCGAAGAGGCGCCAGAGGCGGGAGAGCATTTGCTGGATGACGTTATCGTCCTGCTGGATGTGACTTCCAGCGAAGTGCGGCGGATTGTCACTCGCCAGCTGGAGAGCTGGGGAGCGTCCTGCATCACACCGGACGATCGGGCGACCAGTCAAGCCTTTGATCTTTATTTAACGGATAATCCGTCTAATCTTACTGCTTCAGGCTTGCTTTTAAGCGATGATGAGGTCGGGATACGCAAGATCGGCCCGGGCCAACTGCGGGTCAACTTTAATATTAGCACGGCGATGCAGGAGGCTATCCTGCAGCTTATTGAGCAGCAGCTGGCGGAGGAGGCGGTTCAGCCCGTCACCTCAGGAAACGAGAGTAACGCCGAACTCCATGCCAGCGGCTATTACGCACTGTTTGCCGATACGGTACCGGATGATGTTCAGAGATTGTATACTGAAATCGAAGCGGGCGATTTTGCTGCTCTGGCGCAAACCGCCCACCGCCTCAAAGGGGCATTTGCTATGCTTAATCTGATACCCGGCAAGCAGTTATGTGAAACGCTTGAGCATCTGATTCGCGAAAAGGATGCGCAAGGCATAGAAAAATATATCAGCGACATTGACGCTTACGTCAAGAGCTTGCTGTAGAAGGTAGCCTTATACATGAACACTATGAACGTAATTATTGCCGATGACCATCCGATCGTACTGTTCGGTATTCGTAAGTCACTTGAGCAAATTGAGTGGGTGAACGTCGTTGGCGAGTTTGAAGACTCCACGGCCCTTATCAACAATCTTCCGAAGCTGGACGCCCATGTGCTGATCACCGATCTGTCCATGCCCGGTGACAAATACGGCGACGGGATCACGCTGATTAAATACATCAAGCGCCACTTCCCGGATCTGTCGATCATTGTTCTGACCATGAACAACAATCCGGCGATCCTCAGCGCGGTGCTGGATCTGGATATCGAAGGGATCGTCCTCAAGCAGGGGGCGCCGACCGACCTGCCAAAAGCGCTGGCCGCGCTGCAGAAAGGGAAGAAATTCACCCCGGAAAGCGTCTCTCGCCTGCTGGAAAAAATCAGCGCCAGCGGCTATGGCGATAAACGCCTGTCGCCGAAAGAGAGCGAAGTGCTGCGCCTGTTCGCCGAAGGTTTCCTGGTAACCGAGATCGCCAAAAAGCTTAATCGCAGCATTAAAACCATCAGCAGCCAGAAGAAATCGGCGATGATGAAGCTGGGCGTCGAAAACGACATCGCCTTGCTGAACTACCTCTCTTCCGTCTCGCTGAGCGCGACGGACAAAGAGTAATCTCTTCGCCCTCTCCGTCTCGCCCCGGCGAGACGGAGCTCCCCATTATTCCCGCCCTTTACGCACCCGCGCCGCATATACCGTCAGCGTTTGCTTCAGTACGTCGAGGGTGACCGGCTTGGACAGACAACTGTCCATCCCCGATTCCAGACAGCGCTGCTTCTCTTCCGCCAGGGCATTGGCCGTTACGCCAATCACCGGCAGCGTCAGGCCAAGCTGACGAATGCGCTGCGTCAGGCGATAACCATCCATATTAGGCATGTTGACGTCGCTGAGCACGATATCGATGTGCTGCTTGCTGAGGACGTTGAGCGCGTCGATCCCGTCGTTCGCGGTCACGCACTGGTAGCCGAGCGAACCCAGCTGATCCGCCAGCAGGCGGCGGTTGATCGGGTGATCGTCGACCACGAGGATCATCATGTCGTCGTTATTGCCGGCCTGCGCCTCCGGGGCCATCAGCGCCGGGCTATTTTCCGCACTGGCGAGCGCAACATGGAAAATACGCCCCAGCAGCGGCAGCAGTTCGTGGGGAGTCGTCACGCTGTGCAGCCATTCGCCGGCGGACCGCTCCTGCGGAATACCGATATGACGGCGACAGAAGATGACCATGGCCCTTCCCTGCCATCCGCTCAGCGCCTCATCGTCAGTGAGTAAGACATCCTCGGCGTCCGGCGTTTCGCCGGCATGGCGGCGGACCGTCAGGCCGTGGTAGCTGAGCAGCGAGGTGACGAACATCGCCAGCGAAGTGTTATGAATCGCCAGCCAGCAGGTCTTGCCAGCGAAACCGTCTCTGCTCACCGGTGAGGTATTCTGCACGCCATACAGAGGAATACGGATGGTAAAGCGGCTACCCATCCCCGGCTCGGTTTCGACAGCAATATCGCCATCCATCATGCTGATCAGTTTTTCACAGATCGCCAGGCCAAGGCCGGTGCCCTGAAAATTGCGCTGCACGCCGGTCCCCACCTGGAAGAAAGGATCGAAGAGGCGCAATACCTCTTTCGCCGGGATCCCCTCTCCGGTGTCGCGAACGCTAATCTGCAGATAATCCCCCGCGCACTGGACGTGCAGGACAATACAGCCGGTATCGGTGAACTTTATCGCATTGCTGAGCAGATTTGAGATCACCTGCTGCAGGCGCATCGGGTCGCCGGACATTTGTTCCGGAACGTCCGGCTCGATAAAGCAGTACAGGCCCAGCTGCTTGCGCACCACCAACGGCAGATAGTTAGCGGAGATATGGTTCATGACTTCGCGCGGAGAGAACTCCCGCGGCTCGATCTTCAACTGCTCGGACTCGATTTTCGAGAAATCAAGAATATCGCTGATGATTTTCAGCAGCAGGCTGGAGGAGTTGTTCATCGCCGTCACAAGGCGATCGACGCCTTTCGGCAACGCTTTGGTCTGCAGCAGATCGAGGTTACCGATGATGCCATACAGCGGGGTACGCAGCTCATGGCTAACGGTCGCCAGGAACATCGATTTCGACTGGCTGGCCTGCTCCGCCGCCTGGGCCATCTCCTGCAGCGACTCCTCCATTTTCACGCGGGCGGAAACGTCCACCAGCACGCAAATGGCGACGTTTTCATTGCGATAGCGTGAATGAACAAAGCTAATCTGCAGGTTGGTATGGTTGCTGGTCAGCACGTCGACAAAATTGACCTGTTGGCCGCAGATGATCTGCGTCAGCCGCTGGCGGTCCTCGTGGGTCAGCATGTTCAGGTAGTTGTGCGCCAGTTCATTACTGAGAATATTGGTCCCGTCGGCAGTGCGCAGAATACAGATCCCTACCGGGGCAGAAGCCACAATTTTGCGGTTGAACTGCTCGTGCTCTTCCAGGCGCTGGGCGTCATTCTCCGCGGGGATAAAAATGCGCCGCTCATACATCCGCGCCAGCGCGAACAGCATCGCGCCGCTGAGGATATTAAGAACGATAGCATTGATGATCAGCATACGGATCCGCTCCAGCACCTGATCTACCGAGACGGAATAGACGATGCTCAGGGAGGACGGCGAGAGGCTTTTTTTCAGCACCAGCTCGCGGAAACCCGAACTGTAGCCAAACCACATCCGCTCCTGCATCCACTTCGCTTCGCTCTGGATTTTACCTTCCGCACCGGCCAGCGAAATCAGCGGCTGCCCGTTATCGTCAAAGATCGTCACGCTCATCGGCAGGCTGCCCGGCGTAAAGAAGCTTTCCATGCGGATGGTCTGCTCCACGCCCAGCATCGCCTGCAGGCGATTGGCCATATAGACCGGCGTCAGGGCGTAAAAATAGCCCACCCCGGGGCGAACGCCCTGGCTTATCCAGAACAGGTTGTTGCCGCGCTCGTTTTGCGGCGCGTTGCGATATTGCTCTATGCGCTGATGCAGGACTTTCAGCGCCTGATCGCGCTCAATCGGCACGTCCCGCAGGCCAAAGTTGGCCATGCAGAGGTTATCGCTGCCGATGAGAAAGATGCGGTTAAGGTCGTAGGCGGCAGTAAAATTATCCCGCCAGTAGCGCATAAACCATGCCAGCGACTGCAGCGAATTACGCCAGGTGGCGCTCATCGCGCTGCAGTCGGAATCGGGGTACAGGGGTTCAAAGTTGGGCACCGCCATATCGCCGTTTTGCCCTTGCGCTACCGCGTCCCCTGCCGACAAGCGATTACCGGCGACATACTTCAGCTCTTTCATTACATCCGCGGTACGCTGGATATAGCGCTGGGCCTGATCGGCGTTGAGATTAAGCTCCTGATGGATTTCGGCTTCCCGCTCGTGCAGCGCGTTGACGATATAAAACACAGAGACAAACGCAATAAGCAGCCACAGCAATACCGCCAGCGCTCTGAACAGATAACGTGAAACCTTCAGGGTTGTATGAAAAGAGGCAAGATATTTCAATGTGGCGATGCTCGGCCGTCAGGGACTCAACAGAATGCGGTTAAGGTAGCGGTAAACCGGCTTTGCCGCAATGTTAATGCAAAAAGGGCCGGGAAAATACCCGGCCCTTCCAGAACATTTACCTCGGACGATTATTCTTCGTCTTCGGCGATGTCGTCATCGGTATCCGCTTCCGGGGCGATATCGTCATCGCCTTCCGCCGCGCTACCATCGATGGCATCCAGCTCTTCATCATCCACCGGCTCAGCCACGCGCTGCAGACCCACCACGTTTTCATCTTCCGCGGTGCGGATGAGGATCACGCCCTGGGTGTTACGGCCCACGATGCTCACTTCGGAAACGCGGGTACGCACCAGCGTCCCGGCGTCGGTGATCATCATGATCTGATCGCAGTCATCCACCTGCACGGCGCCGACCACGGAACCGTTACGCTCGGTGACTTTGATCGAAATAACGCCCTGGGTGGCACGCGACTTGGTCGGATACTCCGCCGCCGCGGTACGTTTACCGTAACCGTTTTGCGTCACCGTCAGGATCGCGCCTTCGCCGCGTGGAATAATCAGCGAGACGACGCTGTCGTTTTCCGCAAGCTTAATACCGCGTACGCCGGTGGCGGTACGGCCCATGGCGCGAACGGCGTCTTCTTTGAAGCGTACAACCTTACCGGCCGCGGAGAACAGCATCACTTCATCCTGACCAGAGGTCAGATCGACGCCGATCAGCTCATCGCCTTCGTTCAGGTTGACCGCGATGATACCGGCGGAACGCGGACGGCTGAACTCGGTCAGCGCGGTTTTCTTCACGGTACCGCTGGCGGTGGCCATAAAGACGTTGACGCCCTCTTCGTACTCGCGGACCGGCAGGATGGCGGTAATGCGCTCATCGGCTTCCAGCGGCAGCAGGTTGACGATCGGCCGACCGCGCGCGCCGCGGCTGGCTTCCGGCAGCTGATAGACCTTCATCCAGTACAGACGGCCGCGGCTTGAGAAGCAGAGGATGGTGTCATGGGTGTTAGCCACCAGCAGGCGGTCGATAAAGTCTTCTTCTTTAATGCGCGCTGCCGATTTGCCTTTACCGCCACGACGCTGTGCTTCGTAGTCGGTCAGCGGCTGATACTTCACATACCCCTGATGCGACAGGGTGACCACCACATCTTCCTGGTTGATCAGATCTTCGATGTTAATATCAGCGCTGTTGGCGGTGATTTCGGTACGACGTTCGTCGCCGAACTGGTCGCGGATCAGCTCCAGCTCTTCGCGAATCACTTCCATCAGACGGTCGGCGCTGCCGAGAATGTGCAGCAGCTCTGCGATCTGCTCCAGCAGCTCTTTATATTCGTCGAGCAGTTTTTCATGCTCAAGGCCGGTCAGTTTCTGCAGACGCAGATCCAGAATCGCCTGAGCCTGCTGCTCGGTCAGGTAGTATTTACCGTCGCGCACGCCGAACTCTGGTTCCAGCCATTCCGGACGCGCGGCGTCATCCCCGGCGCGCTCCAGCATCGCCGCGACGTTACCGAGATCCCACGCCTGGGCAACCAGCGCCGTTTTCGCTTCTGCCGGGGTCGGCGCGCGACGGATCAGTTCGATAATCGGGTCGATGTTGGCCAGCGCAACGGCCAGCGCTTCGAGGATATGCGCCCGGTCGCGCGCTTTGCGCAGTTCGAAAATCGTACGACGGGTCACCACTTCACGGCGGTGGCGTACAAACGCGGCGATGATGTCCTTCAGGTTCATGATCTTCGGCTGACCATGGTGCAGAGCTACCATGTTGATGCCGAAGGAGACCTGCAGCTGGGTCTGGGAATAGAGGTTGTTAAGCACCACTTCCCCTACCGCATCGCGCTTCACTTCAATCACGATGCGCATCCCGTCTTTATCAGACTCGTCACGCAGCGCGCTGATGCCTTCCACGCGTTTTTCTTTGACCAGCTCGGCGATTTTCTCGATCAGGCGCGCTTTGTTCACCTGATACGGAATTTCGTGCACGATGATGGTTTCGCGGCCGGATTTCGCGTCCACTTCCACTTCCGCGCGCGCGCGGATGTACACTTTACCGCGACCGGTGCGGTAGGCCTCTTCGATGCCGCGACGGCCATTGATAATGGCGGCGGTCGGGAAATCAGGGCCAGGAATATGCGCCATCAGCCCTTCAATGCTGATGTCTTCATCGTCAACATACGCCAGACAGCCGTTAATCACTTCCGTCAGGTTATGCGGCGGTATGTTGGTGGCCATCCCTACGGCGATCCCGGAGGCGCCGTTCACCAGCAGGTTAGGAATTTTGGTCGGCATGACGTCCGGAATACGCTCCGTACCGTCATAGTTGTCGACGAAATCGACCGTCTCTTTTTCAAGATCGGCCATCAGCTCATGAGCGATTTTCGCCAGACGAATTTCGGTATAACGCATCGCCGCGGCGGAGTCGCCGTCGATGGAACCAAAGTTACCCTGGCCGTCCACCAGCATGTAACGCAGCGAGAACGGCTGCGCCATACGCACGATGGTGTCGTATACCGCGGAGTCGCCGTGCGGGTGGTATTTACCGATTACGTCACCAACGACACGGGCTGATTTTTTATAGGCTTTGTTCCAGTCATTGCCCAATACGTTCATGGCGTAAAGTACGCGACGGTGTACCGGCTTCAGGCCATCTCGGACATCCGGCAGCGCACGGCCAACAATGACCGACATCGCATAATCCAGATAAGAGTTCTTAAGCTCTTCCTCAATGTTGACCGGTGTAATTTCTCTCGCAAGGTCGCTCATCTAACCGCTATCCCTCTACTGTATCCCGGATTCAAAGGTCGCAAATTATAACACAGCCGCGCTAATAGAGGTAAAGCAATACGGTTTATTCATGGCGCGCTGCTGATATACTCGCAGGTCTGAACAGAAAAGGAGTAAAAGCGCCCATGAATGCCGAAAAAACGTCGGTAGCCCCTAATGTCGATCATGCTGAAATCGCCAAATTCGAAGCCGTCGCCTCGCGCTGGTGGGATCTGGAGGGCGAGTTCAAACCGCTCCACCGCATCAACCCGCTGCGGCTGGGCTATATTGCCGAACGCTCCGGCGGCCTGTTCGGTAAAAAAGTCCTCGATGTCGGCTGCGGCGGCGGCATCCTCGCCGAGAGCATGGCGCGCGAAGGCGCGACGGTCACCGGGCTGGACATGGGGGCCGAACCGCTGCAGGTCGCCAGGCTGCACGCCCTGGAGAGCGGTATTCAGGTAGACTATGTTCAGGAAACAGTTGAAGAACATGCCGCGAAGCACCCGCAGCAGTATGACGTCGTGACCTGCATGGAGATGCTGGAGCACGTCCCCGACCCGCAGTCGGTGGTGCACGCCTGCGCGCGGTTAGTGAAGCCCGGCGGCCAGGTCTTCTTCTCCACCATCAACCGCAACGGCAAGGCCTGGCTGATGGCGGTAGTCGGGGCGGAATATGTCATGAAGATGGTGCCCAAAGGCACTCATGATGTGAAGAAGTTTATCAAGCCGGCCGAGCTGCTGGGCTGGGTAGATCAGACTACTCTGAAAGAGCAGCATATCATCGGTCTGCATTACAATCCGCTGACCAATACCTTCAAGTTAGCGCCGGGGGTTGATGTTAACTATATGTTGCATACCACCGCCAAACAGGACTGAGGTCAGCACCTCCGCTTATGATGATTGCGCGGCATCAAGCCGCGTGATTATTTCTTCCGATGAAGAAATCAGCACTCGATCAAATTTTCATTTTTTTTTCTGTTTTATTGACTTCTTCTCCAGGCCTTATGCGACGTGGACTTGCGGATTATTACCCTTCCGCAACCTCAATTTAACGTCAAAATCAACCCTTGTACTCAAAAGATTCCTTACTAAAATACTCACCATATAGCGTTTCTTTTATCGACAACCCCCTACATATAGTATTTATCCACAGAGTTAGTCACAACGGCCTTCTGTGGATAAACGGGGGATATTTTCTTTCACGGACAGGTAAAATCCACATGAATCAGAGTCTGCTGGTGACAAAGCGCGACGGGACCACCGAGCGCATCAATCTCGACAAAATCCATCGCGTACTGGATTGGGCGGCAGAAGGACTGAATAACGTTTCGATTTCCCAGGTAGAGCTGCGCTCCCATATCCAGTTCTATGACGGCATCAAAACCGCGGACATCCACGAAACCATTATTAAAGCCGCTGCGGATCTGATCTCCCGCGACGCGCCGGATTACCAGTACCTCGCCGCGCGTCTGGCGATTTTCCATTTGCGTAAAAAAGCCTTCGGTCAGTTTGAGCCGCCGGCGCTCTACGATCACGTGGTGAAGATGGTCGAGAAAGGTAAATACGATCATCATCTGCTGGAAGACTACACGGAAGAAGAGTTCCAGCAGATGGACGGTTTCCTCGACCACTGGCGCGACATGAACTTCTCCTACGCAGCCGTTAAACAGCTGGAAGGCAAGTATCTGGTACAAAACCGCGTCACCGGCGAAATTTATGAGAGCGCGCAGTTCCTCTATATTCTGGTCGCCGCTTGCCTGTTCTCGAACTATCCGCGCGAAACGCGTCTGGACTATATCAAGCGTTTCTACGACGCGGTGTCCACCTTTAAAATCTCGCTGCCGACGCCGATCATGTCCGGCGTGCGTACCCCAACCCGTCAGTTCAGCTCCTGCGTGCTGATCGAGTGCGGCGACAGCCTGGATTCCATCAACGCCACCTCCAGCGCGATTGTGAAATACGTTTCCCAGCGCGCCGGCATCGGCATCAACGCCGGGCGCATTCGCGCGCTGGGCAGCCCGATCCGCGGCGGCGAAGCCTTCCACACCGGCTGCATTCCGTTCTACAAGCATTTCCAGACCGCGGTGAAATCCTGCTCGCAGGGCGGCGTGCGCGGCGGCGCGGCAACCCTCTTCTACCCAATGTGGCATCTGGAAGTGGAAAGCCTGCTGGTGCTGAAAAACAACCGTGGTACCGACGCCAACCGCGTTCGTCACATGGACTACGGGGTACAGATCAACAAGCTGATGTACACCCGTCTGCTGAAGGGCGGCGATATTACCCTGTTCAGCCCTTCCGACGTCCCGGGCCTGTATGACGCCTTCTTCGCCGATCAGGACGAGTTTGAGCGCCTGTACACCCAGTACGAGCAGGACGATAGCATTCGTAAGCAGCGTATTAAAGCCGTTGAGCTGTTCTCGCTGATGATGCAGGAGCGCGCCTCTACCGGCCGCATCTATATCCAGAACGTCGACCACTGTAACACCCACAGCCCGTTCGATCCGGTAGTCGCCCCGGTGCGTCAGTCTAACCTGTGCCTGGAGATCGCCCTGCCGACCAAACCGCTGGAAGATGTCAACGACGAAAACGGCGAAATCGCGCTGTGCACCCTGTCGGCCTTCAACCTCGGGGCTATCGACAGCCTCGACGAGCTGGAAGAGCTGGCGGTGCTGGCGGTGCGTGCTCTGGATGCGCTGCTCGACTATCAGGATTACCCCATCCCGGCGGCTAAACGCGGTGCGATGGGGCGTCGTACGCTGGGTATCGGCGTGATCAACTTCGCTTACTATCTGGCGAAGCATGGCAAACGCTACTCCGACGGCAGCGCCAACAACCTGACGCACAAAACGTTCGAAGCGATTCAGTACTATCTGCTGAAGGCCTCTAACGAGCTGGCTATCGAGCAAGGCGCCTGCCCGTGGTTCAACGAAACCACCTATGCGCAGGGCATCCTGCCGATCGATACCTACAAGAAAGATCTTGACGGCATCGTCAGCGAACCCCTGCACTACGACTGGGAAGCATTGCGCGAATCCATTAAAACCCACGGCCTGCGCAACTCCACGCTCTCCGCGCTGATGCCGTCCGAGACCTCGTCGCAGATCTCCAACGCCACCAACGGCATTGAGCCGCCGCGCGGCCACGTGAGTATCAAAGCGTCCAAGGACGGTATCCTGCGCCAGGTGGTGCCGGATTACGAAAACCTGCAGAACGCCTACGAGCTGCTGTGGGAGATGCCGAACAACGACGGTTATCTGCAGCTGGTGGGTATCATGCAGAAGTTTATCGACCAGTCGATCTCTGCCAACACTAACTACGATCCGACGCGCTTCCCGTCCGGAAAAGTGCCGATGCAGCAGTTGCTCAAAGACCTGCTCAACGCCTATAAATTCGGCGTCAAAACGCTGTACTATCACAACACCCGTGATGGCGCTGAAGACGCCCAGGATGACCTGGCCCCGTCCATCCAGGACGACGGCTGCGAAAGCGGCGCTTGTAAGATCTAAGGTACTTTTGCCGGGTAACGCTACGCTTACCCGGCCTACGTTTGTGTAGGCCCGGCCAACCCATTCCCGCCGGGCAATACAGTTCAACAGGACTCACTTCAATGGCATACACCACTTTTTCACAGACGAAAAACGATCAGCTGCTGGAACCTATGTTTTTTGGCCAGCCGGTTAACGTGGCCCGCTACGATCAGCAAAAATACGACATCTTTGAAAAGCTGATTGAAAAGCAGCTCTCCTTCTTCTGGCGCCCGGAAGAGGTTGACGTTTCCCGCGATCGCATCGACTACCAGGCGCTGCCGGAACATGAAAAACATATTTTCATCAGCAACCTGAAGTACCAGACGCTGCTCGACTCCATCCAGGGCCGTAGCCCGAATGTGGCGTTGCTGCCGCTGATCTCCATCCCGGAGCTGGAGACCTGGGTAGAAACCTGGGCCTTCTCCGAGACCATTCACTCGCGTTCGTACACTCACATCATCCGCAACATCGTCAACGACCCGGCGACCGTGTTCGACGACATCGTCACCAACGAGCAGATCCAGAAACGTGCGGAAGGCATCTCTCACTATTACGATTCGCTGATCGAGATGACCAGCTACTGGCATCTGCTGGGCGAAGGCACCCACACCGTCAACGGCAAAACCGTGACCGTGAATCTGCGCGAGCTGAAAAAGAAACTCTATCTGTGCCTGATGAGCGTTAATGCCCTGGAAGCGATCCGCTTCTACGTCAGCTTCGCCTGCTCCTTCGCCTTTGCCGAACGCAAACTGATGGAAGGCAACGCCAAAATTATCCGCCTGATCGCCCGCGATGAAGCGCTGCACCTGACCGGCACCCAGCATATGCTGAACCTGCTGCGCTCCGGCAGCGACGATCCGGAAATGGCGGAAATCGCCGAAGAGTGCAAGCAGGAGTGCTATGACCTGTTCGTGCTGGCGGCGCAGCAGGAGAAAGAGTGGGCGGACTACCTGTTCCGCGACGGCTCGATGATCGGCCTGAATAAAGATATTCTCTGCCAGTACGTCGAGTACATCACCAATATCCGCATGCAGGCGGTGGGCCTCGATCTGCCGTTCCAGACCCGCTCCAACCCGATCCCATGGATCAACACCTGGCTGGTCTCCGACAACGTTCAGGTGGCGCCGCAGGAAGTGGAAGTCAGTTCTTATCTCGTCGGCCAGATCGATTCTGAAGTCGATGCCGACGATCTGAGCAACTTCCAGCTGTAATGAAGCGGATCTTCCTGAAAATCTCTGACGCTCGCCTTGAGTGTCAGGATGAACACCCTTCCCTGCTGGCGGCGCTGGAGTCGCATAATATCAACGTCGAATATCAGTGCCGCGAAGGCTACTGCGGCTCCTGCCGCACGCGTCTGGTCTCCGGCCAGGTTGACTGGCTGACCGAGCCGCTGGCCTTTATCCAGCCGGGAGAAATTTTGCCCTGCTGCTGCCGGGCGAAAGGCGATATTGAGATCGAGATGTAGTCTTGTCAGGTGGCGCTACGCTTACCTGACCTACTGTTCCAGGACCGGCCGTTTACGCACTGCCGCCCTGGGCTGCTGAAACTGCCGGTGTTGACGGCCTCAAAATCGCTGAGACGTTCCCGGAAGGCCGGGGCAGCCCGCATGGATGCGGGCTGAGGGCCGTGTTTTGCATGGACGCTACCTCGGCCCGACCCGAAGCCTACAGGGATAAGTCGAAGGGACCGCGCAGCGGCGATTTTGCTGGCCAGAGCCCGGGGGTACAGGGGGAGGCGGCGACTGGCCTCCCCCTGTGCGCTCCCTGCGCTATGAAAGGCATAACGCAGAAGAAATATCGGGAGCGCAATCTTCCAGGAAATAACATAGAACAAACGTTATTCCCGGGTCGAAATCGTTGCACGCCGAGAACAGTGTCAACAAAACCACAGTTCGTACGCCGGGTAAGGCGTAGCCGCCACCCGGCTTTTTAGCGTTTCGCGTCCAGGAACTGCACCGCTTTATCCGGGAAATCGGTAAATAAGCCGTCGACGCCCGCCTGGTTATACAGCACGTCATAGAGCTGATTAACGTTAGTCGCGTACTCCGGCAACTGATCCGCGCGCACGGTGTACGGATGCACCTGCAGATGGCTGGCATGCGCCTCTTTCACCATCGCCGTCAGCTTCACCGCCCCCGGCTTCGAGCCTTCCGCTACCAGCATATGGTAATCCGGGCCGATGCCGTCGGCGTACTGCGCAATCTGCGCCATCGCCCCTGGCTTGAACATCCAGTCATAGCTGTAGTTCACCCACTTACCATCGGCCTGTTTCTGCTGGGTTTCATTCCAGTCGGTATAGGCGATGAGCTGCACCAGATTGAGATCCATCCCCATCTTCGGCTCCAGCTCATTTTTAATGCGTTTGAGCTCGTTGGCGTCAAAGCACTGCAGATAAACCTTATCCTGCTTGCTGGTATAGCCATATTCCTTCAGCACCTTCAATGTGCTGGCGGCAATATCTTTGCCTTCCTGGTGGTGGAACCACGGCGCTTTGATTTCCGGGTAGATACCGATGTTTTTGCCGGTGGAATGGTTCAGCCCCTGGACAAACTCAATCTCCTCTTCAAAGGTATGAATACGGAAATCGGATTTGCCCATCGGGAATCGACCGGGATAGGTTTGCACGTTCTTACCATTTTTCGGCTCAAAACCTTCGGTAAACTTCAGCGATTTAATCTCGGCCAGGGTAAAGTCGATGGCGTAGAAACGGCCATCTTTACGCGCCCGCTGCGGGAAACGCTGCGCAACGTCAGTCACCCGATCGAGATAGTGGTCGTGTAACACCACCAGCCGGTCGTCTTTGGTCATCACCAGGTCTTGCTCAAGGTAATCCGCCCCCTGAGCGTAAGCCATCGCTTTCGCCGGCAGGGTATGTTCCGGCAGATACCCGCTGGCGCCGCGGTGGGCGATGACCATTTTATCAGCCGCTGTCGCACTGAAGCACAGCGCCGAACTGGACAGAATTATTCCGCTCATCAGCGCGGTAAGTTTCATTTTCATCGCCGCTCCTTAGGCTTGTTTCAGCTGTTGGTGATGGCGACGTTCACCGAGCATCACGATAACCAGCAGGATAACCGCCAGCACGCTGCCGCCGATCATCACCATAAAGCCGCCGTCCCAGCCGAAGAAATCGACGGTGTAGCCGACGATAGCGCTCGCGGCCACGGAACCGCCAAGATAGCCGAACAGGCCGGTGAAGCCCGCGGCGGTCCCGGCGGCTTTTTTCGGCGCCAGCTCGAGGGCATGCAGACCAATCAGCATCACCGGGCCGTAGATCAGGAAGCCAATGATGATCATACAGGCCATATCGACGCCCGGATTACCCGGCGGGTTCAGCCAGTAAACGACAGTGGCGATGGTCACCAGGGTCATAAAGAACACGCCGGTGGCGCCGCGGTTGCCTTTAAACACTTTGTCCGACATCCAACCGCACAGCAGCGTGCCCGGGATCCCCGCGTACTCGTACAGGAAATAGGCCCAGGAGGATTTATCCAGCGCGAAGTGTTTAACTTCTTTCAGGTAGGTCGGCGACCAGTCGAGAATGCCGTAGCGCAGCAGATAAACGAAGACGTTAGCGATAGCGATGTACCACAGCAGCTTGTTCGGCAGAATGTACTGCATAAAGATCTGCTTCGCCGTCAGCTCTTCTTCGTGCTTTTCGCTGTAATCGTCCGGGTAGTCGTTTTTATATTCTTCAATCGGCGGCAGACCGCAGGACTGCGGGGTGTCGCGCATCATTGCGAAGGCGAAAATCGCCAGCAGAATGGCGCCGAATGCCGGCATATACAGCGCCGCGTGCCAGTCGTTAAACCACGCCATCCCTAACAGGAACAGCAGCGGCGGAATGCCGCCGCCGACGTTATGCGCGCAGTTCCACACCGAGACAATCCCGCCGCGCTCTTTCTGCGACCACCAGTGCACCATGGTCCGGCCGCACGGCGGCCAGCCCATCCCCTGGAACCAGCCGCAGAGGAACAGCAGCACGAACATTATCATGATGCTGGACGTCGCCCACGGCACGAAGCCCATCACCAGCATCACCAGCGCGGCGAGGATCAAGCCAGCCGGCAGGAAAATGCGCGGATTCGAGCGGTCAGAGACCGATCCCATGATGAATTTCGAAAATCCATAGGCGATGGAGATACCGGAAAGGGCGAAGCCGAGGTCGCCACGAGAGAACCCCTGCTCGATAAGATAAGGCATCGCCAGGGCAAAGTTCTTACGAACCAAATAGTAGGCGGCATAACCAAAAAAGATGCCAATAAAAATCTGCCAGCGTAATCGGCGATATAGCGGGTCAATCTCCGCTGCTGGCAAACGCGCTTTATGCGCGGCGGGTTTAAAAATACTTAACATATCAGCCTCCGTGGCCCTTGCTGTTTTCTACTGACGTCACGACAAAATCCCAGATTAATCACCAACTTCAAATATGGTCGCGATGGTAGGCAATACGTAGAGTTGATACTGTGAAACATCGCACAATTTGTTACAGAAATATGACAAAACGTTCCAATGTGAGCACGAAATCACATAACACGCTCAAATAACGCGCGAATATGCTCGAAATCAAACAATAACCTTACTAATTGTGGCTAAATGGCGTTAAACGAAAGCAGAGGAGCTGAAGATGACGGGACGTCTTGATAGCGAGGTCATTATCATCGGCGGCGGAGCAACCGGCGCCGGTATCGCCCGCGACTGCGCCCGGCGCGGATTACGAACGCTGCTCATTGAGCGCCATGATATCGCCACCGGGGCGACCGGCCGGAATCATGGACTGCTGCACAGCGGCGCCCGCTACGCGGTGACCGACAACGAATCCGCCCGCGAATGCATCAGTGAGAACCGCATCCTGCGCCGCATCGCCCGCCACTGTATTGAACCGACCAATGGGCTGTTTATCACCCTGCCTGAAGATGACCTGGCATGGCAGCAAACCTTTATCGACGCCTGTCAGCAGGCTGGCATAGAGGCCACGCCGCTCTCGCCGCAGGAAGCGCTACGCCGGGAGCCCGCCGTCAACCCGACGCTGCTGGGCGCGGTGCAGGTCCCGGACGGTACCATCGACCCGTTTCGCCTCACCGCGGCCAATATGCTCGACGCCCGCGAACACGGCGCGCAGATCCTTACCGGCTGCGAAGTAACAGGCCTGCTGCGCCGGGGCGATCGCGTCTGCGGCGTCCAGGTATACGACCGCCAACTTCACCAGGCCCGCACTCTGTACGCCGGGATGGTGGTTAACGCCGCCGGGATCTGGGGGCAGCGTATTGCGGAATATGCCGACCTGCGCATCACCATGTTCCCGGCGAAGGGATCGCTGCTGATCCTCGATCATCGGATTAACAACCTGGTGATCAACCGCTGCCGTAAGCCGGCCGACGCCGATATTCTGGTGCCCGGCGATACCATCTCGCTGATCGGCACTACCTCAATGCATATTCCTTATGACGAAATTGACGACAACCGGGTAACAGCGGCGGAGGTCGATACCCTGCTGCGCGAAGGGGAAAAGCTGGCGCCGGTCATGGGCCGCACCCGGATCCTCCGCGCCTACTCCGGCGTCCGCCCGCTGGTGGCCAGCGATAACGATCCCAGCGGGCGCAGCGTCAGCCGCGGCATCGTCCTGCTCGACCATGCCCAGCGTGACGGTATGGAAGGCTTCATTACCATCACCGGCGGCAAGCTGATGACCTATCGCCTGATGGCCGAGTGGGCCACCGACGCCGTCTGTCGTAAGCTGGGAAACACCACCCCCTGTACCACGGCCGAAGCCCCGCTGCCCGGTTCACAGGAGCCAACGGAAAGTACCCTGCAAAAGATTATCTCCCTCCCCACCCCGCTGCGCGGCTCGGCCGTCTACCGTCACGGCGATCGCACCCCGTCCTGGCTTGGCGACAGCCGCCAGCACCGTAGCCTGGTCTGCGAATGTGAAGCCGTCACTGCCGGTGAAGTGAAATACGCGGTGGAAAACCTGGCGGTCAACACCCTGCTCGACCTGCGCCGCCGCACCCGGATTGGCATGGGGACCTGTCAGGGGGAACTCTGCGCCTGCCGCGCTGCCGGCCTGCTGCAGCGCTTTAACGTCACCACGCCCGCGCAGTCGTTAACCCAGCTCTCGGAATTTCTCAATGAACGCTGGAAGGGTGTGCAGCCCATCGCCTGGGGCGATGCGCTGCGCGAAAGCGAATTCACCCGCTGGGTCTACCTCGGCCTGTGCGGATTGCCACAGGAGCACCGGGATGAAGTTTGATTGCGCGATTATCGGCGGCGGGCTCGCCGGCCTGCTGTGCGGGCTGGCCCTGAATCAGCACGGCCTGCGCAGCGTCATCATCAGCCGCGGGCAGAGCGCGCTGCATTTTTCCTCCGCGTCGTTAGACCTGCTCTCGGCGCTGCCCAACGGCGATAACGTCACTGACGTCGCACAAGGTCTGCAGCAGCTCGCTGAACAGCTTCCTGAACACCCTTATTCCCGGCTCGGCGCCGAGGCGGTGCTCGAATACGCGACACAGACCGAAGCCCTGCTGGCCGCCTGCGGCGCGGTGATGCAGGGCGATGCGCGCCGGCCGCACCGGCGGGTAACGCCGCTGGGGACGTTGCGCCCGGCATGGCTGTCGCCCCTTGAGGTGCCTGTCGCGCCCCTGCCGTCGCAGGGCGCCTGTCTGGTGGGGATCAGCGGCTTTGCTGATTTTCAGCCGCATCTCGCCGCCGCCGCGCTCGGTCAACACGGAGTTACCGCCGCGGCGGTGGAAATCGAGTTACCGCTGCTGGATGTGCTGCGTGACAACCCGACCGAGTTTCGCGCCGCCAATATCGCCCGCGTCCTGGATGATGAGAATATGTGGCCGGCCCTGCATGCAGCGCTGCTACCGCTGGCGCAGCAGTATGACCTGCTGATCATGCCCGCCTGTTTTGGCCTCGCCGACGATCGCCTGTACCACTGGCTGCAGGCGCGTCTACCCTGCCCGCTGCGTCTGCTGCCGACGCTGCCGCCTTCGGTTCCCGGGATGCGTTTGCATTCTCAGCTGCAACGCCAGTTCATTCGCGAGGGCGGCGCCTGGCTCGCAGGCGATGAGGTGGTGAAAATCAGCCATCGACAGGACGCCGTCGAGGCGGTCTGGACGCGAAATCACGGCGATATTGCGCTGCGTCCGCGCTTTACCGTGCTGGCCAGCGGCAGCTTTTTCAGCAACGGTCTTGTCGCCACTCGCGATAGCGTGCGCGAGCCGATCCTCGGCCTCGACCTTCACCAGACCCTGCCACGGGAAAGCTGGTACCAGCGCGATTTCTTCGCCTCACAACCGTGGCAGCGCTTCGGCGTGAAAACCGATGCCCTGCTGCGCCCCCTGCTGGGCGGGCAGCCGTTCCATAATCTGTTCGCCATCGGCTCATTGCTCGGCGGGTTCGATGCCATTCAGCTCGGCTGTGGCGGCGGCATCTGCGCCGTTACCGCGCTGCACGCCGCCAGACAGATCCACGCCCTTGCCGGAGGCCGGCCATGAACGATACCCGTTTTGAAAGCTGCATTAAGTGCACGGTCTGTACCACCACCTGCCCGGTAAGTCGGGTCAATCCGCGCTATCCCGGCCCGAAACAAGCGGGGCCGGACGGCGAACGCCTGCGTCTGAAGGATGGCGCGCTGTACGACGAGGCGCTGAAGTACTGCATTAACTGCAAGCGCTGCGAGGTCGCCTGCCCGTCGGATGTGAAAATTGGCGATATCATTCAACGCGCCCGGGCACAGTACGGCCAGCAAAAGCCGACCCTGCGCGACGCCATCCTCAGCCATACCGACCTGATGGGTACCCTTTCCACCCCCTTTGCCCCCCTGGTCAACGCCGCCACCGGCTTAAAACCGGTGCGCCGTCTGCTCGACGCGACGCTCAACATCGATCACCGGCGTACGCTGCCGAAATATGGTTTCGGCACCTTCCGCCGCGCTTACCGCCAGCTCGCCGCCCGTCAGAAGCAATACAGCGAACAGGTGGCTTTCTTTCACGGCTGCTACGTCAACTATAACCATCCGCAGCTAGGTAAAGATCTCATTCGCGTCGTCAACGCGCTGGGTACCGGGGTGCAGTTGTTATCAAAAGAAAAATGCTGCGGCGTACCGCTGATCGCCAACGGTTTTTTCGACAAGGCGCGTAAGCAGGCGCAGAGCAACGTCGCCGCGATGCGGGAAAACACGCTACCGATCATTGCCACCTCCTCGACCTGCGCCTTTACGCTACGTGATGAATACCCCCATCTCCTCGATGTCGATAACAGCGATCTTCGCGATCGGGTCGAGCTTGCCACCCGCTGGATCTGGAAACAGCTGGCTGCCGGCAGGACGCTACCGCTGCGCCCGCTGCCGCTGAAAGTGGTCTATCACACCCCGTGTCATATGGAAAAGATGGGCTGGTCGCTGTATACCCTCGAGCTGCTGCGGCTGATCCCCGGCCTGCAGCTGGAGGTGCTGGATTCCCAGTGCTGCGGCATCGCAGGCACCTACGGGTTTAAAACTGAGAATTACGCGGTATCCCAGGCTATCGGCTCCCCGCTGTTCCGTCAGATTGAGGAGAGCGGGGCCGACCTCGTCGTCACCGACTGCGAGACCTGCAAATGGCAGATTGAGATGTCCACCAGCAAACGCTGCGAGCATCCGCTGACGGTGCTGGCGCAGGCGCTCGTCTGAGCCCAGCGCCAGCCTGTGCCGTCAATAGCTCGTTTTCTCTTGCGGCTGGGCGCTGGCAGATTTAAACATCGCCAGCCGGCGGTCCAGCGCCTGGGTATACAGCATGGTATCCACCCCGACGGCGACAAAGTTGGCCCCCCAGGCAAGACATTTTTCCGCCATCGCCGGGTCGACCGCCAGAAATCCGGCCGCTTTCCCCGCCGCGCGAATGCGCCGGATGCTCTGCTCGATCACCCGCTGCACGTCAGGGTGACCGGCATCGTCCGGGTAGCCCAGCGAGGCGGAGAGATCCGCCGGACCGATGAACACCCCGTCAATGCCGTCCACCTCGAGAATAGCGTCCAGGTTCTCCAGCGCGGTTCGGCTCTCGACCTGAATCAGCAGACAGAGTTCGTCATTCGCCTCCGCCATATAATTCTCCACCCTTCCCCAGCGCGCCGCTCTCGCCACGCCGGCGCCAACGCCGCGGCTCCCGATGGGGGGATAACGGGTCGCTGAGACCACCTCCCGAGCCTGCTCGACGGTATCGACCATCGGCACCAGCAAGGTTCTGGCGCCAATATCCAGCACCTGTTTTATCAGGCTGCGGTTGCCCTCGACCGGGCGAATGACCGGCTGGCTGGCATAGGGGGCAATCGCCTGCAGCTGATGATAAAGATCCTGAATGGTGTTCGGGGCATGCTCGCCGTCGATCAGCAGCCAGTCGTATCCCGACGTCGCAGCGATCTCCGCCATGTAGGATGAGGTGGAGCTCAGCCACAGGCCGATTTGCGTCTCACCGCGTAATAATCCCCGTTTGAAGGGGTTAGATAACAGTGCGTTCATAGCGATTCCTTTATTCAATGCTGTACGCTGCCGCGCTGGGGTACCGCGCGGGTAAGGCTCAATGAAAAGATAATGACCACCCCGACAATGGCGACGCCGGCCAGGGTTAACAGTCCGGCGGCGCTGCTGGCGAACAACGTTTCGGCCTGCACGCGCACGATCGGCGCCAGAAAACCACCGATGGCGCCAAACAGGTTAACAAAGCCAATCCCTGCGGCCAGCGCCGTGCCGGACAGCAGCTGCGTCGGCATCGTCCAGAATACCGGCTGCACGGCAATCACCCCGACCGCCGCCACGCACAGCGCGATGATAGCCAGCACCGGCGCCACCAGTCCGGACACCGCAATCCCGACCGCCGCCGCCAGCAGCGTCAGGGCGGCAATATTGCGCCGCTCGCCGGTGCGATCGGAGTAGCGAGGGATAAGCCAGGTGCCAAACAGCGCCGCCACCCACGGGATGGCCGTCACCACCGAGGCAACGAAGCCGACTTTGGTGCCCAGCAGCGCAGCAACCTGGGTGGGCAGGAAGAAAATCAGACCATAGACCGCCACCTGAATGGTCAGATAAATCAGCGCCAGCTGCCAGACCCGCCCGTTACGCAGCGCATCGGACAGGCGCGAGGCAATCTTTTTCTCCTCCTCGCGCGCCAGCTCGCTTATCAGCGCCTGTTTCTCCGCTGCGCTCAGGAAGCGGGCATGCTGCGGCGAATCGTCCAGCCAGAAGAAGGTGAACGCTCCCGCGGCGACGGCGAGCAGGCCTTCAATGACAAACATCCAGAACCAGCCGGGATGGCCCATAAATCCATGCATCTCCAGCAGCGCACCGGATAAAGGCGATCCCAGCGTCAGGGCCAGCGGCGCGCCCATATAAAACAGCCCCATAATGCTGGCGCGGTTTTGCTGGGGAAACCACTGTGAAGTGAGGTAGATCATTCCGGGAAAGAAGCCCGCCTCCGCCGCGCCCAGCAGGGTACGTACCAGCAGGAATTTCGCTTCCGTATCCGCCCACGCCATCGCCGCCGACAGCACGCCCCACAGCAGCGTGGTGCAGCCGATCCATCGCCTGGCGCCAAATTTGCGCATCAGCAGATTGGCCGGCACCCCGAGGAAGGCATAGACCACAAAGAAGATACCGGCCCCCAGCGCGTAGGCCTCATTGCTGAGTCCGGTATCCAGCTGGTAGGTCTCTTTGGCGAAACCGATATTAGAACGGTCAAGAAACGCCAGCACGTACAGCGCCAGCATAAAGGGGATTAAGCGGGCGCGGTTTTTCTTCACCACGCTCTCCAGCAGAGTGTTGCTCATCATAATATCCTCAGGCGCGGGCCGCCGGGCGGCCTGACGCAATCAGTGTTGATAAGGACGCTTCAGGTTGCAGTCGCGATTGAGCTCGACGCCAAAGCCGGGTTTATCCAGGACCGATTTATGAATGCGCCCTCTCTCCGGCACCGGCTCGCCGAGCAGGATCGGGTCGAACTGCGGGCGCAGCGTGGCGCAGTCCGGACTGGTCATCAGAAACTCGCTGAACGGCGTGTTGGTAAAGGTGATCACCGCATGATGTGAGTAAACCGACGAGCCGTGGGGCACTACCAGCTGCCCGCGCGCTTTGGCGATGGCCGCGATCTCCACCAGGGTGGTTAAGCCGCCGCACCAGCCGACGTCGGGCTGCATAATATCGATGCCGGTTTCCGACAGGGTGCGGAAGGACTGCAGCGTGCCGTGGTGCTCGCCGCTGGTCACCATCATCCCGGCCGGCGCCTGGCGCTTCAGCTCGCGATAGCCTTCATACTGCTGCGGCGGCAGACACTCTTCGATCCACTTGAGGTTATAAGGGGCGCAGGCATGGGCAAGTTTGGTGGCATAGTTAACGTCCTGGCTCATCCAGCAGTCCAGCATTAACCAGAAATCCGGGCCGCATTTTTCGCGCATATCCGCCACCATGGCGACGTCTTTGCGGATCCCGGCGTCGCCATCGTGCGGCCCCCAGTGGGTAGGCATTTTGCCGCCGATAAAGCCCATCTCCTGCGCCAGGTCCGGACGTGCGCCGGTGGCATAGAACTGGATTTCGTCGCGCACCGCCCCACCCAACAGTTTGTAGACCGGCAGGCCAACCACTTTCCCGAACAGGTCCCACAGCGCCAGGTCGACACAGGAGATGGTATTCATCACCAGGCCGCCGGATCCCGCGTAGTAAAGGGTGGCATTAAGCATCTGGTCATGGATCAGTTTGATATCGCTGACGCATTTGCCTTCGATAAAGCGGTTGAGATGTTTTTCGACGATAAAGCAGCCCATCTCCCCGGCCGTCGACACCGCAAAGCCGGTCTGTCCGTTGTCGGCTTCCACTTCCACAATCAGCGTCCCCAGCACGTTGATGCCAAACGACTGCCGGGACTGCTCATACTGTTTATATTTGCTCATCGGGGTGGCGATATGATCGTCAATCCAGTGGTTAGCCCCCTGGTCATGGTAATCGCCGCCGCCGGCGCCCTGCTCTGCTGTGGCGCCGCCGATGAACCAGGCGCGGACGTGTTTAATTTTCGGTAGGGTCATGATGTTCTCCTTATGATGAGGCGAGTTGTTCGAAGGGGCTTTTCCACCCCAGCAGACGTGAAATATCTTTCGCGCAGGCAATCGCCTTACCAGCCAGGTAATCGCGATTGTCTTCATTGATTTGCAGACGGGTACCCACCACCGAGATGGCGGCGGTCAGGTCGTTATTGGCGTTAAATACCGGGGCAGCCACGCAGCGCACATCCGGATAGTCCTCGCCATTATCAAAGCTCCAGCCCCGGGCGCGGATCCGCCCCAGCTCCTCCCGCAGCTGTTGAGCATCGGTGATGGTCGTTGGCGTGGCCCGCTCCCACTGTAGGTCTTCGATAATCGACGCCTGAACGCTGGCGGGCTGCCAGGCCAGCAAACATTTGCCGATCCCGGAGCGGTAAAGAGACAGGCTCTTACCCTCATGCGAGCGCACGCTGATGGTGGCGGGAGACTCAATTTTCAGAATGTAGTAGGCGTTACCCTGATCGATAATGCCCAAGTGACAAAGCAGGCCGCACTCATCCATCAGCCGGGTGAGGCGCGGCCGCGCCAGCTCGCGCAGGTCCATTTTGCTCAGCGCCTGCCCGGCCAGCTCCACCAGCTTGGTCCACAGGCAGTAGTTATCCTGATTATCCATACTGATGAAGCGCTGCTTTTTCAGCTCGCCCAGCAGCAGATACACCGTGCTTTTCGGGATCCCCAGCTCCGCTATTATCGTCGCCGCGCTGCAGGGGCCGATGCGGCCAATTAAATTGAGGATCTCAATCGCGCGGGTCAGCGCCGGGACTTTCGTTGATTCCAACATACTGGACTCCAATCCTGAATACTGGAATCAGTGTTGCGATTGTCCGGGCGGTAAAGTGTGAGCGACATCGCGGGGCAATCGTTTTCCCGTATACTGGACCGTTCGCAGCAGAAAATTGCGACTTAACGCACAGAATTTTTTCAGAAGAGTACAACAGGTTGGACGACCGGCGCCCCGAGGATACGGTGCGCCGGGGGGAATGACTTACAGCGAGAGGGAATCCACCACGTTAATCCAGCCATGTTCGCTGGCCAGTGGTTGACCATTCAGCCAGCGACGCAGCATGTTTAACGCCATCATAGCGCAGACTTCCTGGCGTACCGCCAGGCTGTGGCGGGTGGCGCTAAACTTCACCCGCAGTGCGAAGGTGCCGTCCGGGGTGGCCAGGGCCACGTTAAGATGATCGTTTTCCTGACCGCTCACCGCCAGAGCCAGGCCGGCAAAATGGTTTATGCGCCGCTCGGCCGCCCAGCGGGCCGCCTGCGCCAGCGTCTCCTCCTGCGCCGGAACGACTTCGCTGGCCAGCAGCGGCGCGCCGGCGCGGGACAGCTGGAGCGCCAGCAGGCCGCCGGTAAACTGCTCGCTGAGCGTCAGGCTCAGCTGCCGCTCCTGCAGACAGCGGGCGATCTGCGCCGGTAACCCTTCCGTGCCTTCGAAAATCAGGCTGTCGCCAGCCACCTTACGCACCTCCGGCCACAGGGCCAGCATGGCGTCGCGCTGGTTGGCCGGTCCGGTTAGCTTGAGTTCAATGATCGGCATCGACGAGCGGTAACCCATCACCACGCCCGGAGGCAGCGTCAGCGGATTAAGACTTTGCGCCAGCTCGCTCTCCGAGCGGCCAAAGGTGGTCATACGCAGGCATACCGGCGGGTCCGGCAGCGTAAAGCGCTGGCGCAGGCGCGGTAAAATTTCCTGCTCGACCATCACCTTAAATTCAGAGGGGACCCCGGGAGTGAAAAACATCAGGCAGCGGTTGAGCTGGATGGCAAAGCCACAGGCCGTACCGACCGGGTTGTTGATCATCTCGGCGCTGGCCGGGATTTCCGCCTGCTTACGGTTGCTTTCCGCCATCGGCCTACCGCGCTCGGCAAAAAAGCGGGTCATGGTTTCCAGCCACTCCGGATGCAAAATAAGCCCTTCGCCTTTCGCAGTGGCGGCGGCCAGCGCGCTCAGGTCGTCGCTGGTTGGGCCGAGGCCGCCGTTGACGATCAGCACATCCGCCTGTTCGCTGCGTTCGCGCAGAATCGCCACCAGCGCATCGAGATCGTCGCCAACGGTATTGCGGCGCGTTAACGGTAAACCCTGATTAAAAAAGAAATCCGCCAGCCATGCCGCATTAGTATCAATAATTTGACCATGCAACACTTCATCGCCGGTGGACAGCATTTCCACATTCAACATTGCTCACTCCTTGCCTGCCAGGTGAGAAATACTATAACGCAAAGCGGGATGCTGACGAGGAGGAAAATCTGGCGCAGCAAGAAGATGCCGCGCCGGAAGAGATTAGAAGCTGGCGCTGGCGCCGATGTATGGGCCGTCGGCGATGGTGTTATCGCGGTTGCCATCTTTGCCCGCCAGGTTCAGGTAACGGTAGCCGGCCTGGATGCTAAGCGGACGCATAATGGTCCAACTGGCGCCGACGTTGGCTTCCTGGTAGCTATCAATGCCGCTGGAGAGCGAATCCGGAGAGTAGTAATAATCGCCGTACAGGCGGAAGCTGTCGCCGATTTTCCACTGCAGGCCGCCGCCGACCGCGGCCGCATAACCTTCATCGCCCTGTTTCGGATTGGTGTAAATACCTTTACCACCCACGGTCGCGAGGAACGGCCCCAGCGGAATATTGAGTCCCAGGCCTAAACCCGCGGCGTCGCCGTCGTTATCGCTGTGCAGCCAGTTACCCGAAACGGCCAGGCCGGTGGACTCGGTGCCGAAGCCGACGCCAAGGTTGGTGTAATGCTCGCCGGCTTCACCGGTAACGCTAATCGCATGGGCCGCCGAAGAAACCATCATCACGCCCGCCAGCGCCATAAAAATGCTTTTTTTCATTATTTACTCTATCCAGAAAATTAAAATCAAAGAAGTCCCGAAAAAACCTGAAAATTCTACTGCGCACCCATCAGGAATCAATGACCTGGCGAAATGAATTTTCACAAGAGTGTAACCAGTTGCGTATTTTTACGGCATCGAGCGTTGCCAGAACCACGAACAGCCTATTCAACGCCAGTAATATTCATGTTTATTATGATTAACGCTGACACATTGACGAAAACAGAGAGCTGGCGCCGCACGATCGGCGCGGCGCGGGTGGATAAGGGAATAATTAATGCTGCAGCCGGGCCAGACATTCCGGGGCGAGGCCGGTCATTTTCGCCACCAGCGACAGGTCGAGTCCGTTAGCAAGCATCGCCCGGGCGATACGCTCCGCGGTCTGCTGCTCACCTTGCTCGATACCTTGCTGTAGACCTTGTTCAAGACCTTGCTTTAATCCTTGCTGATGGCCGCGTTGTTCCAGAAACTGGGCAATATTCATTAGCGTCTCCTTATGCGGCCGCCGGGGGACGTTTTGCGCAAGATGGCGCAAAAAAGCAACCGGATCGGCGGCGTTTCCTGCCTGTAATAAATAGTGCAACAGCGTCTTAAGCTGCCTGCGGCTAGTGTATCCCAGCGCCAGGAGCCTGACCAGCTGCTCATGCAGGTCCATCAAATCCCGCTGGCGAATATGCTTCTGCAGCAGCTCCAGCATCGCCACGCGCCGGTGGCGCATGATTTCATCGTCCGGGGTGCTAGTGATATCAATTAAGGGAAAATCTTCACCATAGACCCGCCGCGCGATGTCCGGATCGGCAAAGCCTGCCAGCCAGCACATTGGGTAAGGCCAGGGAGAAACGCGACCATGATAAAACAGCAGCGGGATCACCAGCGGCAGCTGCGTATGCCCTTTATCCAGATGACGCTGCATCGCGGCTATCGCATAGCGCATCAGGCGAAATGCCATATGGCGGTCCGCCGAGCTTTGGTGCTCTATCAACAGATAGATATAGCCCTCCCCCGCCTGCGTTTGCAGCGAGTAAAGGATATCGGAATGACTCGCCCGCAGTTCGTCGTCGATAAAGCTCCCGGACTCCAGCCGCAGCGTGTTCAGGTTACATAACGCGCGCAGCGGTGCGGGAAGGTGAATGTCCAGAAAATCCCTGGCCGTCGCCCGATGCGACAGCAGGTGTTTAAATACAGCATCGTGGGGGGAATTCGTCGCCCTTTCCATGGCGGTGCTCCATACAATCATTTTCGCTTAACGTAGCACTCAACAAGACCTGAACTGTATTTCGCTTGCAGTTTACCGAGGCGGCTCGCAAACTATTTCACCAGCATACCGCCCCATCCCTCTGCAGGAGAAAACCCATGCGCCAAAGGACGATTGTTTGCCCGCTGATCGAGAATGAAGGCCATTATCTGCTTTGCAAAATGGCCGCCGACCGCGGGGTTTTTCCCGGGCAATGGGCCTTATCCGGCGGCGGCGTGGAGCCAGGGGAACGTATTGAAGAGGCGCTGCGGCGGGAAATACGCGAAGAGCTCGGCGAAAAACTCATCCTTACCCATATCGCGCCATGGTGCTTTCGCGACGATACCCGCGTCAAAACCTACCCCGACGGGCATCAGGAAACGATCTACATGATCTATCTCATCTTCGACTGCGTGAGCGCCAATCGCGATGTGACGATCAACGAGGAGTTTGACGATTACGCCTGGGTCAAAGCCGAAGATCTCAAAAACTACGATCTTAATGCCGCTACCCGCGTTACTCTCAGCCTGAAAGGGCTACTTTAGTCCAGCATACCGCGTTCAACCCACCCGGCGTTATGCCGCGGGATAATGCGGGTGGCTACGATACGGTCGCATGCGTCTGCTGCCTGACCCACTCGCACAGCGCCCGGCGCGAAATCTTAATCCCGCCGTTTTTTAACGTTTCCGGCAACCGCAGCCAACGCACCGGCTGCTGAAAACGCGCTAACCGCTCAGCGCTCCATGCCGCCAGCGCGCTCAACTCGCAGCCGTCATCGCATTCCACCACCGCTACCGGGCGCTGGCCATATTCCGCATCATCCAGCGGCACGATAAACACCTGCTGTACCTGTGGATGGGCGAGTATCACACGCTCGACCTCTTCCGGTTGAATACCTTCTCCACCGCTAAAAAAGAGGTTATCCAGTCGCCCAACAACCGTCAGCCGACCGTTATGCAATGCTCCGCGATCGCGCGTCGCAAACCAACCTTCATTGTTGGTTAATGACAACAATTGACCATCCCGCCAGTAGCCTGCGGCCATACTCGACGCCCGCAGCCAGATCTCGCCGGCGACAATTTTCACCTCTCGCCCCGGCAGCGCTTCGCCAACATCCGCAGCGCCGTCGGCCTCTTTGGCACACACGGTGGAGGCGAATTCGGTGAGGCCATAGCCGCAGAAGCTGCGTATGCCCTGCTTTCGCGCCCGTTCAGTCAATTCGACCGGGATCGACGCGCCGCCGAGCAGCACCGCCTTGAGGGAAACCGCAGCATCATCATTCAGCAGGCGCCATAGCTGAGTCGGCACCAGCGAAGCATGGGTACAGCCGTGCAGCATCTGCGCCAGCGGCTGTTTGTCACGTACCGTGAGTCGCGCGCCGGCCAGCAGCCAGCGCCAGACGATCCCCTGACCGGAGACATGGAACAACGGCAGCGACAGCAGCCAGTCATCTCCTGCGGCAAACGGCATCAGCGCCAGCACGCCAGCCGCGCTGGCCAGATGGGAGTTGGCGCTATGTACCGCCGCTTTCGGCAGGCCGGTTGAACCGGAGGTCAACGTCATCGACACCAACCGATCGCCATGCCAACAAACGGCACAAGCGCCTTCTGCCGCCTGCAGAGTTAACGCCGGTAAATTCCCCGGCAGCGTATCACCGTTAAGCACCAGTTGATGCTGTACGGTTAACGCAGGCAGCAGTTCCTGCAGCAACACCGCTGGCAGCTGCGGATTCAGCGGCAGCACCCGCGCCCCGCACTGTAGCAGCGCCAGCCATGCCAGCAGAGTTTCCGGCTGGTTATAGGCCCGGAGCGCCACGCCCTGCCCTTCCATTACGCCCTGCGCGGCAAAACCAGACGCCAGCGCGTCAACCCGCGCGCATAGCTCCCGCCAGGTCAGCGGCTGGTTATTCAGACGTAAGGCGAGGGCCTCTCCGCGCCGCTGACGCCAGTGCCGCCAGGGCCAGTCGTTAAAGGTCACAGCAGCGGCTCCAGCGCATCAATGTTGAGCACCGGCAGCGCACTTTCGGGCCACGGCCGTACCAGCTGGGCGCCCATCAGCGACAGCGTATCCAGCCCAGGAATAGTCTGCGGCGTCAGCCAGGCGGCAACCCGCGCCAGCTGGGTTAACCCAAGGCTGGACTCGATCGACGAGCTGATCACTACGCTCAACCCCAGCGCATGCGCCGCGGCGACCTGTTGCTGCACCTTCTGCAAACTGCCGGTTAGCGTCGGTTTGATCACCACCGCACGCACCCCCGGCTCGGCGACAAAGCGGAAATCCGCCTCGCGCAAGCTTTCATCCCAGGCGATAGCGATCCCTGTCTCGCGGCTAAAGGCCCGAGAATCCTCCCGCGTTTTGCAAGGTTCTTCAAGAAAAGCAATGCGCTGGCGGTACGCCGGATTAACGTATTTGGCGAACTGTTGCGCTTTGAGCGGCGTCCAGGCGCGGTTGGCATCGAGCCGCAGCTGCAGGTCGGGGATCGCCTCCAGCAGCAGATTGACCACCATACCGTCGCGGACCGCCTCCCAGAGGCCAACTTTGACCTTAGCGACCTTCTCGCCGGGCATCGCCGCCAGTCTGGCGAATAGCTCATCCGGATCGCCGGAGCAGAGCGGCGCCGCGCGATAATCCGCAGCCTGCGGTAGTCCGCCGCTAAGCTCCGCCTGCGCGCAGCTGATGCCAAACGCGACGGAGGGCTGCGTGGGAAGCGGCGGCTCGGCGCCGTCGCGCCAGGCCTGTGCCCACGCTAACAGCGCCATTTGCGCCTCTTCCAGCGTCTCGACACTGAATCCCGGCAGGGGAGAAATTTCGCCCCAGCCTTCGCGTTCCCCCTCCTGCAGGCGGATGAACAGCCCGTCGCGGGTTTTTAACCGCCGCTCGCGCAGCACCACGCCCGCGTCCATCGGTATCTGCCAGCGGTAAACCTGCGAAACGCGCATTATGGATTCCGTTTAAATTTGCTGAAGTCCGGCTGACGTTTCTGGTTGAAGGCGTTGCGTCCTTCCTGCCCCTCTTCCGTCATATAGAACAGCATGGTGGCGTTGCCCGCCAGCTCCTGCAGACCAGCCTGGCCGTCGCAGTCGGCGTTCAGCGCCGCTTTCAGGCAGCGCAAGGCCATCGGGCTGTTCTGCAGCATTTCACGACACCAGCGCACGGTCTCTTTTTCCAGATCCGCCAGCGGTACCACGGTATTCACCAGCCCCATGTCCAGCGCCTGCTGAGCGTCATACTGGCGGCACAGGAACCAGATTTCGCGCGCTTTTTTCTGCCCGACGATCCGCGCCATATAGGAGGCGCCCCAGCCGCCGTCGAAAGAGCCGACTTTTGGCCCGGTCTGGCCGAAGATGGCGTTTTCCGCCGCGATAGTCAGATCGCACATCATATGCAGCACGTGACCGCCGCCGATAGAGTAGCCGGCCACCATCGCGACCACCGGTTTCGGGCAGGTGCGGATCTGACGCTGGAAGTCGAGCACGTTAAGATGATGAACGCCGGAGTCGTCCTGATAGCCGCCGTAGTCGCCGCGGACTTTCTGGTCGCCGCCGGCGCAGAAGGCTTTCTCACCTTCACCGGTCAGCACGATGACGCCGATATTGTCGTCATACCGGGCATCCGCCAGCGCCTGGATCATCTCTTTGACGGTCAGCGGGCGGAAGGCGTTGCGCACCTGCGGACGATTAATGGTGATTTTGGCAATCCCGTCAGTCGATTTGTGATAGCGAATATCGGTATAGCCTTCGGAGCAATCGTGCCATTCAACGGGGGCGTAGAGCATTGCTTCATCAAGAGAGATCATAGAATGTCCTTCAGTTAACTTGCCAGAATCTGCGCCAGACAGGCAATCACCGCCGCCGGGTTGTCCCGGTGCGCGTTGTGTCCGGCATGGTGAATAAGATGGAGATCCGCCGCGAGCGTCTGCGCGATGGCGCGAAACTTCGCGTCGCGCTCGCCGCACAGGTAGTGAAAAGGAAAATCGCGCGCCTGCAGAGACGCGCGCAGATCGGCCTGCGCGGCAAGGGAGGTTGCCTGCAGCATCGCCGCCAGCGTCGCGCCGTTGTTCCGGCTGCGTAAGGCGACCAATGACTCACGCTGCGCGGCATTCAGCGAAGCGAAGACCGGCTGCTGATACCAGTCGGCAAAGACCTGCTCAAGCGGCTCGCGGCGAAAACGTTCCGCCCAGGCGCTGTCATTGCTGCGCCGCGCCTGCCGCGCCTCTGCATCCTGCAGGCCCGGATGGCCGCCTTCAACGATCAGCCCGCGCATGCCTGCGCGCGGCTGGCTGGCGAAGTTCATTGCCACCCGGCCGCCCAGCGAGTAGCCGATCAGCCAATACTTATGTATGTTGTAACTATTAAACATAGACTGCAGCAGAGTATTGACCCCGGCAAAGTCCTGAACCGCGATATCCGCGGAGCCGCCGTGCCCCGGCAGATCGAGGTACAGCCGCGGCCAGGCGGGAAAGGCGTCGCCCACTTTCCGCCACTCGTTGCGGTCGCCGGAAAAACCGTGCAGAAACACCAGCCAGGGATAGCCCGGCTGGCCGTTGTCGACAGCAGCGCTGAGGATCACAGGCGACTTACCTGCGCCAGCAGCTGCTGAAGGGTCTGCGCGCCGTCGGTCTCATTGACCGCCAGCTCAATCACCGTCGCCCCCGCCCTGCGCCAGGCGCCGGCCAGCGCCTCATCCAGCGACGGCCAGTCATCAGGGCGATGATAGGCCAGGCCGAACATCGCCGCCGCGTGGCTGAAATCCACGTCCTGCGGCATTAAATAGAACTGACGGCGTTCGTCCTGCGGCGTCGGCAGCATAGAAAAAATCTGCCCGCCGTTGTTATTCACCACGATCAGCACCAGCGGCGCCGACGCCTGGCGCAGCAGGGCCAGCGAGTTGAGATCGTAGAGCGCGGAGAGATCGCCAACGATGGCCAGCGTCGGTCGGGCGCTGGCGCGCTGCACGCCGGCCGCAGTGGCGATCAGGCCATCGATACCGCTGGCGCCGCGGTTGCTGTAGACCGGATACCCGGCCGGTAGCTGCGCCAGGGCGTCGATCAGGCGCACCACCAGGCTGTTGCCAACAAACAATTGGCCCTGCTCCGGCAGATAGCGCCGAATACGCTGCGCCAGCTGCGCTTCGCCAAAAGGCTCGTTGCTGGCGACCGCAGCCTGCCACGCCTGCCCGGCAAGCTGTGGGATCACCGTCGCCCACGGCTGGCGTTTCTCCGCCGGATGTAATTCGAGCCAGCGCTCAACGCTTGAGAGCAGACGGCGACCGCGGTGCTGCGCCGGGTCGAGGCGACCGGGCAGATTATCCACCAGCCAGTATTCATCCGGCTCGCAGGTCGCCTGCCACTGGAGCACGCGTTTGCCGGTCAGGCTGCTGCCGAGTTGCACGACGATCTGCGCCTGCGCCAGCTCGCTGACCGCTTTGCCGTTGCCCAGCCACAGGTCGGCGCACGGCAGCGGCTGCCCGGTCTGCGACAGGACATCGCCGATCAGCGGCCAGCCGAGGGTCTGCGCCCACTCAGCGACCTTTTTCCCTTCCGCGGCGCTCATTCTGCCCGCCACGACGACGCCGCGTTTTTGTCGCCAGAAGAACCAGTCGCGCTGCTTCTCGCTCTCTAACTGCAGCGCCTGGCGCAGCCAGGGTTTGTCGCTCTGCCACCAGTTGCCGAGCTGCTGCTGCCACTCCACGCCGGTCTCATCCATATCACCATACAGCGGTTCAGCGAACGGACAGTTAATATGCACCCCGCCGGCTTGCAGCGCCCCCAGCGCCTGGTCGATGGTTGAGACCAGCCAGCGGGCAGGAATATCCTGCGAGGGACGCGGCAAAGAAATCGTCTGCGCAGGATGGGAGGCAAACATCCCCGGCTGGCGGATAGCCTGGTTCGCGCCGCAGTCGATCAGCTCCGGCGGACGGTCGGCGGTCAACAGGATCAGCTTTTCACCGGTGAGCCCTGCCTCAATCAGCGCCGGATAGAGGTTCGCGGTGGCGGTCCCGGAGGTGACTATCACCGCCACCGGCTGCCGGCTGGCCTTCGCCAGTCCGAGCGCCAGGTGGCCGAGGCCGCGTTCGTCGAAATGGGTATGATGGATAAAGGCGCGGTTTTCCGCCGCCGCCAGGGTTAAGGGTGTCGAGCGCGAGCCCGGCGCGATGCAGATATGCTGCACGCCATGGCGCGTTAAAGCTTCCAGGATCACCGCCGCCCAGCGTCGGTTAAATGCGCTTACTGACATGAAATTGTCCGGTATCAAATATTGATGCTAAGTATAGATAAGGCAAAGTGACGTCGTTTTGATATGCATCGTCATTCAAGCTTTATGGACACAGCAGCGAGCGCAGCCCGGCCGCTTTGTTGTCAATCTCCTGCCACTCCTGCTGTGCATCAGAGCCGCTGACGATCCCCGCCCCGGCATACAGCCGCAGGGTGTCGTGGTTCACTTTCGCCGAACGCAGCGCCACGCAAAACTCGCTTTGCGCCAGTGACAGATACCCGGCGGACCCGGCGTACCATTCGCGGGAAAACGGTTCATGACGCTGAATGAACGCCAGCGCCGCCCGGCGCGGCAGGCCGGCCACCGCGGCGGTAGGCTGCAGCTGCAGCAGACAGCGGCTGTCGTCAGGCGCCGCCAGCTCGGTCCAGATGCAGCGTCGGAGATGCTGCACCTTACGCAGCCTCACCACCTGCGGCGGCAGGACGTCCAGCGTCGAGGCCTCACTCTGCAGGCGCTGGCAGATATCCTCTACCACCAGCATGTTTTCCCGCTGGTTTTTGTCGTCTTTCATCAACCAGTCGGCCAGTTGCTGCGCCTTCGCGTCTTCCTGATGGTTCGCGACGGTCCCCGCCAGCGCTTCGGTGCGCAGCAGCGCGCCGCGCCGGCGCCACAGCCGTTCCGGCGTGGAGCCGAAAAATGCCTGCCGGGCATTGAACGCCATCAGGAAATGAAAACAGTTAAGATTGCTGCGCCGGCTAGCCGCCATGATGCTCACGGCGTCCAGCGGGGCGGCAAACTGCAGGTCGGTTGCCCGCGCCAGCACTACTTTATCCATTTCACCGGCGCTGATCGCCTTAGCCGCCCGCGCAATCATTGCCTGCCATTGAGGATAGTCGGATGAGTGGCGCTCGCTCAGCAACGGCGGTATGGCGCCGGGAGTCGCCTGAGTGGTTGTCAGGCTGGCGAGAAACGCGCGGGCCGTCGCGGCATCCTCACGCAGAGAGATATCACTATGCAGCACCAGCCGCAGCACGGCCCTGCCGCCGCACCGGCGCCACTCCAGACGCGGCAGCGCCAGGCTGCCCTGCTGCGGTTCAAACGCATTCAGGCCGCAGATACGCAGATCCTGCCGGCCGGCCTGGCGTAAAAAGCGGTTCGCCGCGTCGAGCGAGGTAAAGGTTTTTACCGCCCCCAGCGTCGCCAGTTCCTCATCGCCATTGCGCTGCTGCCAGTAAAACTGCGGCCATTGCGCCTGCTGGCCGCACCATAGTAGCGGATCGAAGGCATCATTCAGCGGAAAAGCAACATCGATAATTCGCGTGCCGGGCAAGTCTGGAAAAGACTCGCCCAGGCCGTCTTGCAAACGGGCCAGCGCAGTGGAAACAGACAGCACGCAAACCTCCACGGTAGTAAAACCCCACATTATAAGGGGTTCGACGGCGGAATAGCAGTACCCATGATGAGGGAGCGGGTTTTATCTTACCCGCTCGCCGGGCCAGAGCAGCGTCTGGACGAGGGTGCAGAGGAGTCAGACAGCGCGCTTTTCTCGCGCCATGCCAATGTGGGGGATGCCATCCTCATCATAGACCTCGGTCACCGGCGTAAAACCAAAGTGGGCGTAAAAGGATTGCAGGTGCGCCTGCGCCCCGAGGTAAATCGCCTTTTGCGGCCAGAGCTGCTGACAGCTGGCCAGCGCCTGCTCCATCAGCTGATAGCCGAGCTTCGCACCGCGGGCGGCGGGGCTGACGATGACCCGGCCAATCACCACCGGCGCAAACTCCTCTTCGCTTTTGAGGATCCGCGCGTAGGCCACCAGTTCGCCATCGCGCCAGCCGAGCAGATGGCGATTTTCACCAACCAAATCATCGCCGTCGACATCCTGATAGACGCACTGCTGCTCTACGACAAAGACTTCACTGCGCAATTTCAGCAGCGCATACAGCTGGGGAACGGTGAGTTCACTATGGTGGAGATCCTGCCAGGTCATCATCTGCTGCTCCTTATTGATATACTGATACTTTGCGACTCGCCCTGAGGACACTGGACGATGGAATTAACTTTTTTGGGGACATCCGCCGGGGTGCCGACCCGCACGCGTAATATGACGTCGATAATACTGAATTTGCAACAGCCGACCCGCGCCGAAATGTGGTTGTTTGACTGCGGCGAAGGGACCCAGCATCAGTTTCTTCACACGCCCTACCATCCCGGCAAACTGAATAAGATTTTTATTACCCATCTGCACGGCGACCACCTGTTCGGCCTGCCCGGCCTGCTGTGCAGCCGCTCGATGCAGGGAAACTCCCTTCCCCTCACCCTCTACGGGCCAAAAGGACTCAAAGAGTTTGTTGAGACCGCGCTGCGCCTGAGCGGTTCGTGGACCGACTATCCGCTCACCATCATCGAAGTCGGCCCTGGTCTGGTGTTCGACGAAGAGGGCTATCGGGTCACCGCGTATCCGCTCAGCCATCCGGTGGAGTGCTATGGGTATCGCATTGCGCAGCATGACAAGCCCGGCACCCTCGACGCCGCCCAGCTGATTGCCGATGGCGTGCCTCCCGGGCCGCTGTTCCATCAACTCAAGCGCGGACAGCGCGTCGAGCTGGCAGATGGCCGGGTCATTGACGGCAGCCGCTATCTGGGGCCAGCAACCCCGGGTAAAACGCTGGCCATCTTCGGCGATACCGCCCCCTGCCCGCAGGCGCTGGAGATGGCTCGCGGGGCGGATGTAATGGTCCACGAAACCACCCTTGAGCAGGCGATGGCGGAGAAAGCCAATAGCCGCGGCCACTCTTCCAGTCAGCAGACCGCGGCGCTTGCCAAAGAAGCGGGGGTCGGTACGCTGATCGCCACCCACTTTAGCTCGCGCTACGATGCCGAAGGCTGTCTGCGTATGCTGGCGGAATGCCGGGAGATTTTCCCTAACACGCTGCTGGCGGAAGACTTTATGGTCTACAAGATGGCGTAAAATCCGGGCATAAAAAAACCGCCATCCCGGCGGTTTTTTATTGAGTCAATCAACTTACATCAGCGGCGTCGCCAGCTGCACGATGCTAATCAGCGGCTGCGGCCAGATACCGAGCACCAGCACCAGCAGCGCGGAGATCAGCACCACGATACCGCCGGCGCTGTACTGCCAGTTTGACGGCGCATCGCGATTCAGTTGCTCCGGCGCGCTCAGGTACAGGCTCACTGCCACGCGCAGGTAGTAGTAGAGACCGATCGCCGAGCCGACAACCACCGCGGCAACCAGCCACCACAGATGCGCATGCACACCGACGGCCAGCACGTAGAACTTACCGATAAAGCCGAGGGTCATCGGGATGCCGGCCAGGGAGAGCATCATCACCGTCATCACAGCCGACAGGATCGGACGGTGCCAGAACAGGCCGCGGTAGGAGAACAGCGAGTCAGCATCCGGGCCGCGGTACGGGCTGGACATCAGGCTGACCACGCCGAACGCGCCGAGGCTGCTGAACAGGTAACCGGCCAGGTAGACGCCCACGGCTTCCATCGACATTTCACCGCTCTGCAGGGCAATCAGCGCCACCAGCAGATAGCCGAGATGGGAGATGGAAGAGTAACCGAGCAGGCGCTTAATGTTGGTCTGGCTCAGCGCCATCAGGTTACCGAAGATGATAGAGGCGAAGGCGATCAGGCCCAGCACCACGCGTACCGCTTCGCTGTTGCCCACCGGCATGTACAGGAACAGACGCATCACTACGCCGAAGATAGCGATCTTGCTGGCGGTCGCCAGGAAGGTGGAGACCGGCGCAGGCGCCCCCTGGTAAACGTCCGGCGTCCACAGGTGGAACGGCACCAGCGACAGTTTAAAGCCAAGACCGACAATCATCAGGCCAAGACCCGCCAGCAGCAGCGGCTCGTGCAGCATGTTGTCCGCCAGGCTTTTGCCCAGCGCGAGGAAGGACAGGTTGCCGGAGTTCGCATACACCAGCGCCATACCGAACAGCAGGAAGGACGAAGCTGCCGCGGAGAGGATGGTGTATTTGATGCTCGCTTCCAGCGAACGCTTCTGGCGGAAGGCGTAACCAACCAGGCCGAACAGCGGCAGCGAAATCAGCTCAATACCGAGGAACAGCGCCGCCAGATGATTCGCACCGGCCAGCAGAATGCCGCCCAGGGCGGCGATCAGCACCAGCAGGTAGAACTCTTCTTTGTTGTCCTTGTAACCCTCAAGCCACGGGTAGGCGAAAGTACAGGTCGCGAGGCTCGCCAGCAGCACCAGACCGGTGTAAAGCATGGCGTAGCCGTCAACGCGGATCAGCGGCGTGACGTCCATCGCCCCGTTCTGGCCGACGAACCAGAGCGAGACCAGCGCGGCGTTAAGTCCAAGAACCGACAGCGTGGCATTGAGAAAATGATTGCGTCGCCACGCAATGGAGAGCATCACAACCACCACCGTCAAGCCGACGATCAGCAGCGGTAGCAGTGCGATCAGTTGTTGTGGAGTTATTGTCATGGCGAATTACGGCCTTGTAGTAGAAACAGAATTAACAAACCACTGCTGAATGTTGCTCATCGCAGCATGCGAGGTGTCGAGGATCGGCTGCGGGAAGAAGCCCAACAGCACCAGCAGCACCACCAGCAGCAGGATGATAGACAGTTCACGCAGGGACATCCCCGGCAACTCTTTCGCCGCCACTTCGCTCTTCGCTTTACCGAAGTAAGCGCGATGTAACATCGACAGCGAGTAAACGGACGCGAATACCAGACCAAAGGTGGAGATGACGGTGATCGTCGGCACCACTTTATAGCTGCCGAACAGGATCATAAATTCGCCGACGAAGTTACCGGTGCCCGGCATCCCCAGGGTGGCGACAGCGAAGAACATCGACATCGCCGGCAGCCATTTAATTTTGCTCCACAAGCCGCCCATCTGGCGCATATCGCGGGTGTGCAGACGTTCGTACAGCTGGCCGCACAGAATGAACAGACCCGCCGCGGACAGACCGTGAGCAATCATCTGGATCACCGCTCCCTGATAGGCCAGCTGGCTGCCGGTGTAGATAGCAATCAGCACGAAGCCCATGTGGGACACGGAGGTGTAGGCGATCAGGCGTTTAATATCGGTCTGGGCGAAGGCCATCCACGCGCCGTAGAAGATACCAATCACGCCCAGCCACATGGCGATGGGTGCAAACTCGGCGGAGGCATTCGGGAACAGCGGCAGCGCAAAGCGCAGCAGACCGTAGGCGGCGGTTTTCAGCAGGATCCCCGCGAGGTCGACAGAGCCGGCGGTCGGCGCCTGGGAGTGAGCGTCCGGCAGCCAGCCGTGCAGCGGCACCACCGGCATTTTCACCGCGAAGGCGATGAAGAAGCCGAGCATCAGCAGGTATTCCACGCCGTGAGACATTGGGGTTTTCAGCAGATCTTCATAGTTGAAGGTCCACACGCCGGTGGCGTTGAAGTGGACGAAGGCCAGCGCCAGAATGGCAATCAGCATCACCAGGCCGCTCGCCTGGGTATAGATGAAGAACTTGGTGGCCGCTGTGATGCGCGTTTTACCGTCCGAGGCTTTGTGGCCCCACAGCGCGATCAGGAAGTACATCGGCACCAACATCATTTCCCAGAAGAAGAAGAACAGGAACATGTCGATGGCGAGGAACACGCCGATAACGCCGCCCAGGATCCACATCAGGTTGAGGTGGAAGAAGCCCTGGTATTTTTCGATTTCACGCCACGAACAGAGCACCGCCAGCACGCCGAGGAGACCGGTCAGCACCACCATCAGCAGCGACAGGCCGTCGATCGCCAGATGGATGCTAATGCCGAAGCGTGGGATCCACGGCAGCACGAATTCCGACTGCCATTGCGGAATACCCGCGGATTGCGTCAGAGAATAGCCGCCCTGCATCCACAGCTGCAGGCCAAGCACCAGCGTCAGTCCCATGGTAATCAGCGCGATCCAGCGCGGCACTTTCACGCCAAAGCGTTCGGTCTGCCAGCACAGGAAGCCGCCGATAAAGGGAATTAATATTAGCCAGGGTAGTAACATGGCGATTTTTATTCCTTGTTAAAGTCCCGTTCAGGACCGATTTTCAACGAATTCGACTACATTCACGTTTGAGTGCGGTTTGTTGTGTCGGGTGGCGCTTCGCTTACCCGACCTACGGTCTCGTAGGCCCGGTAAGCGAAGCGCCACCGGGCAAAACCGCGCGATCAAATCAACGCAATACCATCAGCAGCGCCAGCACCACCACCGCGCCGATGCTCATTGAAGCCACATACCAGCGCAGATAACCGTTCTCGCTCACCAGCAGGCCTTTGCCTGCGAAGCGGGAAAGGATCGCCGGGATATTCATCAACGAGTTCAGCGGATCGCGTTTCAGCAGCCAGGCAATACCGAGGAATGGTTTTACGAACACCTTGTCGTATAACCAGTCGAAGCCCCAGGCATGGAACCACCAGGTACCGAAGAAGCGGCCAGGCGCACTGTTGACGATGGAGGTCACCAGCGTGCGTTTGCCCAGCCACAGCCATGCAGCGATCAGAATCCCGGCAATGGCGATGATCCCGGAGGCAATCTCCAGCGTCATCACGCTACCGTGGGCGAGCTCAGTGGTCTGCGGCAGTACGCCTTCCAGCGGCGGCACAATCAGCGCGCCAACGAAGGTGGATAGTACCAGCAGCACAATCAGCGGCAGATGATGGGTAATCCCCTTCCCTGCGTGCGCGTGAATTTGCTCTTTACCGTGGAATACGATGAAAATCATCCGGAAGGTGTACAGCGAGGTCATAAAGGCGCCGACCAGGCCTGCCACCATCAGATTGATATGGCCATTGGCCATCGCGCCTGCCAGAATCTCATCCTTACTGAAGAAGCCTGCGGTGATAAGCGGCAGTGCGGACAGCGCCGCGCCCCCCACCAGGAAGCAGACGTATACCAGCGGAATCGATTTGCGCAGGCCGCCCATCTTGAAGATGTTCTGTTCGTGATGGCAGGCCAGAATGACCGAACCAGACGACAGGAACAGCAGCGCTTTAAAGAACGCGTGAGTCATCAGGTGGAAAATCGCCGCGTCCCATGCCTGCACGCCCAGCGCGAGGAACATGTAGCCAATCTGGCTCATGGTAGAGTAGGCGAGAACGCGTTTGATATCGGTCTGAACTAGCGCGGCGAAGCCCGCCAACACCAGGGTGACCGCCCCGACGATACCGACCAGATGCAGCACTTCCGGCGTCATCAGGAACAGGCCATGGGTACGGGCGATCAGATAGACGCCCGCGGTGACCATGGTCGCAGCGTGGATCAGCGCAGAGACCGGCGTCGGACCCGCCATCGCATCGGCAAGCCACGTTTGCAGCGGCAGCTGGGCGGATTTACCGACCGCGCCGCCAAGCAGCATCAGCGTCGCCCACTGCAGCGTGGTGCTGCCGTTAGCGAAGTGCTGCGGCGCCAGCTCCACCATTTCGCGGAAGTTCAGGGTGCCCAGTTCGTTATAAAGAATGAACAGCGCGAAGGCGAGGAACACGTCGCCGACGCGGGTCACCACAAACGCTTTCATCGCTGCGGCGCCGTTCTTCGGATCGGTGTAGTAGAAACCGATCAGCAGGTAAGAACAGAGGCCCACGCCTTCCCAACCGAGGTACATCAGCAGCAGGTTATCGGCCAGTACCAGAACCACCATGCTGGCGATAAACAGGTTGGTATAGGCGAAGAAGCGGGAATATCCCTCTTCACCGCGCATGTACCAGGAGGCGAACATGTGGATCAGGAAGCCAACGCCGGTAACTACGGAGAGCATGGTCAGCGACAGGCCGTCCAACACCAGGTTGAAGCCGATGTTGAAATCACCGACCGACATCCAGGTCCACAGCGGCACGCTGACCGCCTGTTTGCCGTTAGCGAAAAAGTCGACGCCAACGTACGCGGTGACCAGCGCCGCCAGGCCTACCGAGCCCATGCCAACGGTGGCGGAAAGATTTTCCGACCAGCGCCCGCGGGAGAAGGCCAGCAGCACAAAGCCAATCAATGGCAAAAGAATGGTTAAGGCAAGCATGTTCATCCACGCAACTCACTTACTGAATCGATGTTCAGGTTCTGGCGGCGACGATGGAGCTGCAGCAGCAGCGCCAGGCCGATACTCGCTTCCGCAGCCGCGAGGCTGATGGCGAGGATATACATTATCTGACCATCTGCCTGACCCCAGTAGCTACCCGCCACCACAAAGGCCAGCGCGGCGGCGTTAATCATGATTTCCAGGCTAATCAACATAAACAGCAGATTGCGGCGGATCACCAGCCCCGTCAGACCAAGCACAAACAGGATGGCCGCGAGGATCAGTCCATGTGTTAAGGGGATCATGCGTGTTCCTCCGTTTTTCGTTTGTCGCTGTCGTTCAGACGGTTGCTCAGCACCTCGCCGGCGCGCTCTTCGCGGCCAATGTGGAAGGCAACCACCAGGCCCGCCAGCAGCAGCATGGAGGCCAGCTCCACCGCCAGGACGTACGGCCCAAACAGCGCAATGCCCACTTCTTTGGCGTTAATCGCCGCACCGTCGATACCCTGGTCGTTAATGCCCAGGATGGCGTAAACGATAACCACCAGCAGCACCGCGGAGAGGATGGCCGGGCCAATCCAGATCCCCGGCTGCAGCCACTTGCGCTCCTGTTCGATCTCGGTGCCGCCCAGGTTGAGCATCATCACCACGAAGACGAACAGCACCATAATGGCCCCGGCGTAGACGATGATTTCCAGCGCTCCGGCGAAGTACGCGCCCAGCGAGAAGAACACCCCGGCAATCGCCAGCAGCGAAATAATCAGGTACAGCAGCGCATGCACCGGATTGGTGTGGGTGACGACCCGCAAGGTTGCGAGGATGGCTATCAGGCCACAGATATAAAAAGCGAATTCCATTGCCCCTCTCCTTACGGTAACAGGCTCTTGACGTCGATTGGCTTAGCTTCATTTTCCGCTTCGCCCTTATCTTTGCCGTCGATTGCCATACCCGCCATCCGGTAGAAGTTATATTCCGGGTATTTGCCCGGACCGGAAATCAGCAGATCCTCTTTTTCGTACACCAGATCCTGACGCTTGTATTCACCCAGCTCGAAGTCCGGGGTCAACTGGATCGCCGTGGTCGGGCACGCTTCTTCGCACAGGCCGCAGAAGATGCAGCGTGAGAAGTTGATGCGGAAGAACTCCGGATACCAGCGGCCGTCTACCGTCTCTGCTTTCTGCAGCGAGATACAGCCCACCGGGCAGGCTACCGCACACAGGTTACAGGCGACGCAGCGCTCTGCACCGTCCGGATCGCGGGTCAGCACGATGCGGCCGCGATAGCGCGGCGGCAGGTAGACCGGCTCTTCCGGATACATCCGGGTTTCACGTTTGGCGAAGGCATGCAGGCCAATCATCCAGATACTACGGACCTGGGTGCCGAACCCCACCAATAATTCTTTTAAGGTCATGTTCAATTCACCCCTTATTGCGCCTGCCAGAGAATGACAGCCGCCGTTACCAACAAGTTGACCAGCGTTAACGGCAGGCATACCTTCCAGCCAAAGGACATTACCTGGTCATAGCGCGGACGCGGTAATGATGCGCGGATCAAAATGAACATCATCATGAAGAACGCGGTTTTCAGCGCGAACCAGATGAAAGGAGGTAACCACGGGCCATTCCAGCCGCCGAAGAACAGCGTGACGATCAGCGCTGAAACGGTGACGATACCGATGTATTCCCCGACGAAGAACAGACCGAATTTCATGCCGGAATATTCAATGTGGTAACCATCGGCCAGTTCCTGCTCCGCTTCCGGCTGGTCGAACGGGTGACGGTGACATACCGCCACGCCGGCGATGGCGAAAGTCACGAAGCCGAAGAACTGCGGGATAACGTTCCACAGATGCGCCTGGTTGTTAACGATATCGGTCATATTGAATGACCCCGCCTGCGCCACCACGCCCATCAGGGAGAGACCGAGAAACACTTCGTAGCTCAGGGTCTGCGCGGAAGCACGCATCGCCCCCAGCAGCGAGTATTTGTTATTGCTCGACCAACCGGCGAACAGCACCGCGTAGACCGCCAGGCCTGCCATCATCAGGAAGAAGAGGATGCCGATGTTCAGGTCGGCCACCACCCACGTCGGGCTAACCGGCACGATAGCGAAGGCCAGCAGCAGCGAGGTAAAGGCGATAACCGGCGCCAGAGTAAAGATCACGCGATCGGAGAAGCGCGGGATCCAGTCCTCTTTAAAGAACATCTTGATCATGTCGGCGACCAGCTGCAGCGAACCGCCCCAGCCGACGCGGTTAGGTCCGTAGCGGTTCTGGAACAAGCCGAGCAGACGACGCTCGCCGAAGCTCATGAACGCGCCGCAGGTGACAACCACCAGCAGAATGACCACGGCCTTCAGGATGCTTAACAGAATGTCGATAAGATCCGGCGTTAACCAGCTCATGCTTTCGCCTCCTGCAGTGAATCAATACGCGATCCGGTCAGCACCGGCGCAATGCCCGGCATGCCCATCGGTAAGCCAACCTGTCCCGCGGTCAGGCCTTCAGAGATAACCAGCGGCAGACGCAGGGTCTGGCCTTCCACGCTAAAGGAGAGCATTGCGCCTGGGTTGACGCCAAGCTTCGCGGCATCCGCCGGGTTCAGCTTGATGTACGGCTCAGGCATCCGGCTCTGGAACACCGGCGCGCGCTGAGACAGCTCATCGCTGCCGAACAGATGGTAGTACGGCGCAATTCGCCATTTGCCCTCTTCCGCCTGGAAGCTGGCCGGCACCGCCGTGAAGTACTCCAGTCCGCTGGTGGACGCTTCAAACAGACGAACGCCCGGATCGCCGTGGCGCAGTTTCCCGCCCACTTCATCCTGGAACTTGTTCCATGCCTGCGGGGAGTTCCAGCCCGGCGCCCAGGCGAACGGGATCTGCGAACGCGGGGCGGACGGCTGGTTGTTCCCTTCCATGGAGAAGGCGAACATCGTGTCTTTATCCTGCGGCTGACGCGGCTCGTGCACGCTGATGTTAGCGCGCATCGCCGTGCGGCCGCTGTAGCGGTGCGGTTCACGCGCCAGCTTCTGGCCGCGGATGCGGAAGGTCGCATCCGGCGCGGCGTCTTTAATGCCCGCCAGCTGCGGCAGCGCCGCAATCGCCGCATCAATGACGTGGTCCAGCTGAGTCCAGTCAACCTGACGGTTGTTGACGGTGCTGTGCAGCGAATGCAGCCAGCGCCAGCTTTCCAGCATTACGGTTTTCGCGTCGTAGTAAGCCGGATCGTAAACCTGGAAGAAACGTTGGGCGCGGCCTTCGTTGTTCACCACGGTACCGTCGCTTTCCGCAAAGCTTGCCGCGGAGAGCACCAGGTGCGCTTTGTCCATAATCGCGGTGCGCTGATGATCCACCACCATCACCAGCGGCGCTTTCGCCAGCGCAGCGTCAACGCGCGCGGCGGAAGCATGACGGTGAAGGTCGTTTTCCAGCACGATAACCGCGTCTGCGGCGCCGCTTTCCAGTTCGTCCAGCGCCTCTTCAAGCGAGCCGCCGCCGATCATGCCCAGTCCGACGCTGTTAACCGCCCGGGCGACCATGGTCACCCCGACATCGGCGCCGCGGCCTTTCAGAGCTTTCGCCACGTTAGCGGCGGCCTGGATGATCTCCATGCTGCCTGCGTTGGTCCCGGAGATGATCAGCGGTTTTTTCGCCCCGGCCAGCGCCTGAACGATAACGTCGACTTTACCCTGCAGGTCCTGGCTCAGGCCGTCAACCGCCGGCGCGCTGTCGTCCAGCGCATGGGCAATAGCAAAGCCGAGACGCGCCTGATCTTCTACCGGCGCGCGGTAGGTCCACGCCGCGATGTCATCCAGGCGGGTGTCATCGACGTTGGTGACGAATAGCGGGTGCTTGGCGCGCTGGCCGATGTTGAGGATCGCGGCGATCTGCCAGTCGGCCACTTTCTGCGCCGCCGCCATTTCGCGTGCTTTCCCTTTCACTGCCTGGCGTACCGCCAGGGCCACGCGCGCGCCGGTCTGGGTAATGTCTTCGCCCAGCACCAGTACCGCATCGTAGGATTCGATATCGCGCAGGCTTGGCGTGTGGATCCCGCCCTCGCGCAGCACTTTCAGCATCATCTGCAGGCGCGCTTGTTCGCCTTTGGCGATGCCGGTATAGAAGTTGTCGGCGCCCACCAGCTCGCGCAGCGCGAAGTTGCTTTCAATGCTGGCGCGCGGGGAACCGATGCCGATCACTTTCTTCGACTGGCGCAGGATATCCGCCGCCCCCTGCATCGCCTGCTCGGCGTTAAGGGTGATCAGATCGTCGCCGCGGCGCTGTACCGGCTGACGCGGACGGTCTTTCAGGTTCACGTAGCCATAGCCGAAACGACCGCGGTCGCAGAGGAAGTAGCGGTTCACGGTACCGTTATAGCGGTTTTCGATACGACGCAACTCGCCATAGCGTTCGCCCGGGCTGATGTTACAGCCGATGGAACACTGCTGGCAGATGCTCGGCGCAAACTGCATGTCCCACTTACGGTTATAGCGCTCGGAGTGGGTTTTGTCGGTGAAGACGCCGGTTGGGCAGACTTCCACCAGGTTGCCGGAGAACTCGCTCTCCAGGGTGCCATCTTCCGGGCGGCCGAAGTAGACGTTGTCGTGCGCGCCATAGACGCCCAGATCGGTGCCGTCGGCATAATCTTTGTAGTAGCGCACGCAGCGGTAGCAGGCGATGCAACGGTTCATTTCGTGCGAAATAAACGGCCCCAGATCCTGATTGCGGTGGGTACGCTTGGTGAAACGGTAGCGGCGGAAGCTATGACCGGTCATCACCGTCATATCCTGCAGGTGGCAGTTGCCGCCCTCTTCGCAGACCGGGCAGTCGTGCGGGTGGTTAGTCATCAACCACTCCACCACGCTTTCGCGGAACTGCTTCGCTTCGCTGTCGTCGATAGAAATAAAGGTGCCGTCGGATGCCGGAGTCATACAGGACATCACCAAGCGACCACGCGTGTCTTCCGCGTTCTGATATTGCTTCACCGCACACTGGCGGCAAGCACCGACGCTCCCTAGCGCCGGGTGCCAGCAAAAGTAGGGAATATCAAGACCAAGAGAGAGACAAGCCTCTAGCAGGTTGTCCGCCCCGTTGACCTCGTATTCTTTGCCGTCTACATGAATCGTAGCCATTTGCGTGCTTCCAAAAATAAAAAACCTTTAGATTACCAGCGCGTCTTAAGCAGGTTCGGCTGAATCCCGTTGATTGCATGGGTATTGCTGAACTGCTGCTTAATGCCAGCCTCGAATTCTTCGCGGAAATATTTAATCGCGCTCTGTAGCGGCTCGACCGCGCCCGGCGCGTGCGCGCAGAAGGTTTTACCCGGGCCCAGGAATCGACACAGTTGCTCAAGGGTTTCGATATCGCCAGGCTGGCCTTCGCCGCGCTCCAGGGCGCGCAGGATCTTCACGCTCCACGGCAGACCATCGCGGCACGGCGTACACCAGCCGCAGGACTCGCGGGCAAAGAACTCTTCAAGGTTGCGCACCAGCGAGACCATGTTGATCTCGTGGTCAACGGCCATCGCCAGCGAGGTGCCCAGACGGCTGCCCGCTTTACCAATGCTTTCGAATTCCATCGGCAGATCGAGGTGCGCTTCGGTGAGGAAGTCGGTCCCTGCTCCGCCCGGTTGCCAGGCTTTAAACTTCAGGCCATCGCGCATACCGCCGGCGTAATCTTCGAGGATCTCGCGGGCAGTGGTGCCGAACGGCAGCTCCCAGACGCCCGGATTCTTCACCCGGCCGGAGAAGCCCATCAGCTTGGTGCCAGCATCTTTGCTGGTGGAAATGTTCTGGTACCACTCGACGCCGTTGGCGAGGATCGCTGGCACGTTGCACAGGGTTTCTACGTTGTTGACGCAGGTCGGCTTGCCCCAGACGCCGGAGCTCGCCGGGAACGGCGGCTTGGATCGCGGGTTGGCGCGGCGGCCTTCCAGGGAGTTGATCAGCGCCGTCTCTTCGCCGCAGATATAGCGCCCTGCCCCGGTGTGCACGAACAGCTCGAAGTCAAACCCGGTGCCGAGGATGTTTTTCCCCAACAGACCCGCTTCGGTGGCTTCGGCAATCGCGCGACGCAGATGCTGGGCCGCTTCAATATATTCTCCGCGCAGGAAGATGTAGCCGCGGTACGCTTTCAGCGCAAACGCGGAGATCAGCATGCCTTCCACCAGCAGGTGCGGCAGCTGCTCCATCAGCAGGCGGTCTTTATAGGTGCCCGGCTCCATTTCATCGGCGTTACACAGCAGGTAACGGATGTTCATGGATTCGTCTTTCGGCATCAGGCTCCACTTCAGACCAGTAGAGAAGCCCGCGCCGCCGCGCCCTTTCAGGCCAGCGTCTTTTACCGCCGTGACAATCTCATCCGGGGCCATCCCGGTCAGGGCTTTACGCGCCCCTTCATAGCCATTTTTACTGCGATACTCGTCCAGCCACACCGGCTGCTTGTCGTCGCGCAGGCGCCAGGTGAGCGGATGCGTTTCCGCAGTACGAATTACGGTTTTCATTTGTACTGCTCCAGCAGGTCAGGAATTGCCTCCGGCGTCAGATGGCTGTGAGTATCCTCATCAATCATCATGGTCGGTCCCTTGTCGCAGTTACCCAGGCAGCAGGTCGGCAGCAGGGTAAAGCGGCCATCAAAGGTGGTCTGCCCCGGCTTGATATTCAGTTTCTTCTCAATGGCGGCCTGAATACCCTGATAGCCGGTGATGTGGCATACCACGCTGTCGCAGTAGCGGATCACGTGACGGCCAACCGGCTGGCGGAAAATCTGGCTGTAGAACGTCGCCACGCCTTCCACGTCGCTGGCCGGGATCCCCAGCACATCGGCGATGGCGTAGATCGCGCCATCCGGCACCCAGCCGCGCTGTTTCTGAACGATTTTCAGCGCTTCGATGGACGCCGCACGCGGGTCTTCGTAGTGGTGCTTCTCGTGCTCAATAGCCTCACGCTCTGCCGCACTCAGCTCAAAAGCCTCGGTTTGTGGTTGTTGATTCTCGTGCATAATTAGCGGTCCACGTCTGACATAACAAAATCGATACTACCCAGATAGACGATCAGGTCGGATACCAGGCTGCCGCGGATCGCCGACGGGATCTGCTGCAGGTGCGCAAAGCTCGGCGTACGCACGCGGGTACGGTAGCTCATGGTGCTGCCGTCGCTGGTCAGGTAGTAACTGTTGATCCCTTTGGTCGCCTCAATCATCTGGAAAGATTCGTTGGCCGGCATCACCGGGCCCCACGATACCTGCAGGAAGTGGGTGATCAGGGTTTCGATATGCTGCAGCGTGCGCTCTTTCGGCGGCGGCGTGGTCAGCGGGTGATCCGCTTTGAACGGGCCTTCCGGCATGTTATCGAGGCACTGCTGAAGAATGCGCAGGCTCTGGCGCAGCTCTTCTACTTTCAGCATCACGCGGGTGTAGCAGTCAGAGACGCCACCCCCGGTCGGGACTTCGAAGTCGAAGTTTTCATAGCCAGAGTAAGGACGCCATTTACGCACGTCGAAGTCGATACCGGTGGCGCGCAGGCCTGCGCCGGTGGTGCCCCACTCCAGCGCCTCTTTGGCGGTATAGGCTGCCACGCCGACGGAACGGCCTTTCAGAATGGTGTTGCGCAGGGCGGCCTTCTCATAGGAGTCCAGACGCTTCGGCATCCACTCGAGGAACTCACGCAGCAGGCGATCCCAGCCACGCGGCAGATCGTGCGCGACGCCGCCGATGCGGAACCACGCCGGGTGCATACGGAACCCGGTAATCGCTTCCACCAGATCGTAAATTTTCTGCCGATCGGTAAAGGCGAAGAAGACCGGCGTCATCGCGCCGACGTCCTGAATAAAGGTCGAGATATACAGCAGGTGGCTGTTGATGCGGAACAGCTCGGAGAGCATCACGCGGATCACGTTCACGCGATCCGGTACGGTGATCCCAGCCAGTTTTTCCACCGCCAGCACGTACGGCATCTCGTTGACGCAGCCGCCGAGATATTCAATACGGTCGGTATACGGGATGTAGCTGTGCCAGGACTGACGCTCGCCCATCTTCTCGGCGCCGCGGTGGTGATAACCGATATCCGGTACGCAGTCGACGATCTCTTCGCCGTCCAGCTGCAGAATAATGCGGAACGCACCATGCGCCGATGGGTGGTTCGGACCGAGGTTGAGGAACATGAAGTCCTCGTTGTCGGTGCCGCGCTTCATGCCCCACTCTTCCGGTTTAAAGGTCAGCGCCTCCATCTCCAGATCCTGTTTGGCTTTGGTCAGCTCAAACGGGTCGAACTCGGTGGCACGCGCTGGATAATCTTTACGCAGCGGGTGACCTTCCCAAGTCGGCGGCATCATGATGCGACGCAGGTTCGGGTGACCATCGAAGGTAATGCCAAACATTTCCCAGGTTTCACGCTCATACCAGTTGGCGTTGGGGAACAGTTTGGTGAAGGTCGGCAGATGCAGATCGTTTTCCGACAGCGCCACCTTGAGCATGATGTCGCGGTTGCGATCGATGGAGATCAGGTGATAGAAAACGGAAAAATCCGCGGCAGGCAGGCCATCGCGGTGCGTGCGCAGACGTTCGTCCATGCCGTGCAGGTCAAACAGCATCACGTAAGGCTTCGGCAATTTCTTCAGGAAATCACCCACCTCCAGCAGCTGTTCACGCTTCACCCATACCACCGGTACGCCGGTACGGGTTGGCTGAACGGTAAAGGCATCCGGCCCAAAGCGGTTGCGCAGTTCGCCAATCACCGGGTCATCAAGGTGATCGCGGGTTTGCCAGGCTGGTGCGGCGTCATGCGCGGTTAAATCGGTCATATTGTTCACCATTGCAAAAGGTCCGTGGTGACTGCCGGCGAGACTTCGCGCTGTTGTAGATTGATTTGCGAAGTGGTTCTCCCGCCCGCAGGCGCAAATTAAATCTCGTCCGGCGTCCGCAGATTGGTCACTGCAATACGTTCGCCACGTTTACGCTCGCGTTCCGACTGCATATTGGCGCGATAAACGCCCTGATCGCCAACCACCCATGAGAGCGGACGACGTTCTTTACCAATGGACTCCTGCAGCAGCATCAGCGCCTGCATATAGGCCTCCGGACGCGGCGGGCAGCCCGGGATGTACACATCGACCGGAATGAATTTATCCACGCCCTGGACGACGGAATAGATGTCGTACATCCCGCCTGAGTTGGCGCAGGCGCCCATGGAGATCACCCACTTCGGCTCCAGCATCTGATCGTAGAGACGCTGAATAACCGGCGCCATTTTGGTAAAGCAGGTTCCCGCGACCACCATCAGGTCCGCCTGACGCGGAGAGGCGCGCAGAACTTCTGCCCCAAAACGCGCAACGTCATGCACCGCAGTGAATGACGTCACCATTTCCACATAACAGCAAGAAAGGCCGAAGTTGTACGGCCAAATTGAGTTCTTACGGCCCCAGTTCACCATGTCATGCAGCGCGTGTTCGAGTTTCCCCATATACACGCTTTTATTGACTTCCTGCTCCAGAGGATCGGTAACGATCTCCTGTTTCTGCAGGGGGTAACGGTCGTTCTCACCGTTAGGATCTATGCGGGTGAGCGTATAATCCATCTTATTGCCTCGCTTTTACTGCATATGACGGTTAGTGGGACTGTCTGTTTCCGGGTTAACCAGCGTGCGACGGGAACGCGCAGGCGTCCAGTCCAGTGCGCCGATGCGAACGAGATAAACCAGACCAGCCAGTAGCACTAAAATGAAAATTGCGGCTTCCACAAAGCCGACCCAGCCGCTCTCGCGGATAGAGGTCGACCATGCGTAGAGATACAGGGCTTCCACGTCGAAGATAACGAAGAACATGGCAACCAGATAAAACTTCGCAGAAAGACGTAAGCGGGCCGAACCGACGGAGTCGATCCCCGATTCAAACGGCGTGTTTTTACTACGCGCGCGCGCGCGACCGCCAAGGTACCAGCCGCCGACGAGCATGAGGCAGCACAGGCCGATAGCGATGATGAGAAATATAGCGAATGCCCAATGATGAGCGATGACTTCAGTGGATGTTGACATACGCATTGCTTAACCAAAAAAGTGTAGCGCCAAAACCCTCTGCTCTTACTGGCAGATGAACGCCACAGCGTTTCACGGGAGGAATAAAAAATAACCGTGCAAAAAAGCGTCCCTGGTCGATGTGAGAAGCCCAGATGCCGTGGCTTTTTACCCCTTTCTTTAACCTTTTGTCAACTTTAACAAAAGTTTTCATAACATTAATTTACATTGGAATCTTTTCATTAACATTAAATGCCCTTTTCTGCGAAATAACCTTGCATACTGTTCGGTTTTAGTGTTGTTGAATCGTGTCCGTTTCCGTCGTAAATCAAAAATCCCTTCTATTTTGACAGGATTTAGCCTCGATTCCTCCCCCCAAAGAGGGGTATTTTCTTGATCTGCGACACGGTTTTGTTAATTACCCCAGGAAATCGGCAACAATCCATCCGGTTTTTTAACATTAGCAGGAAGTGTTGAAAGTGCAGGGAAAAGTCGACAAGCTGAGCGCCTTGTCACGCCAATACGCTGATTTTTCTGCAAAGAAATACAAAAAAGATTCAAAACATCAATAAGAGTGCAAAAAAAAGAGCCGCCAGGCGGGAAACCAACTCCTGAGGCTCTTTTTGGGCACTTACATTCTGTTACCAGTTTTTGTGATCTTTGTTAGCAAGAATACCCTTACAAAACCAAGGTATTCCCTCCCTCTTCCGGAGTAAGTGCTGTGCCCGTTTCCCAGGGATGGATCTCCTGACTCAGAGACTGAAAAATCGCCTGCGGCAGTTCGCTCACCGTCCGCGGATTGCAGCTGACGACGTACCGGGTGTCCGGCAACGCCGGTAACCCCTCACTGATGCCAGCCACGCGTAGATCCGGGCTCATCATTTCGACCGGGCGCGCCGTCACGCCCAGCCCGGCCTTCACCGCCGCTTTCACGCCCGATAGCGAGGAAGCTCCGTGGGCCAGATGCCAACTGACGCGAGCAGTTTCCAGCGCGGCGATAATATCCTGGCGGAATGGGCTTGGCTCTTCGAGCAGGATCAGGGGGATAGATTCCCCCTTCGCCAGCACATATTCCGCTGCACAATACCAGAGAGTAGGTGATGTTCTCAGGGTAAAAGAGGTAAAGCCGGGAGGCTGATGGGTGGTCAACGCCAGATCGACCAGCCCCTCGGCCAACATCTCCATGATGGCGGCATGGGGGTGAACTTTGATCTCCAACGTCATTCTGGGATAGAAACAGCCGATGCGGTTTAACAAAAACGGCAGGATGGTGTCAGCCGTTTCTTCTGACGCGCCGATGCTCAGAGCCCCCTGCAGGCTGCCATACATCAGCGACATACAGGCTTCATCGTTAAAACGGAGAATTTTGCGGGCATAGCCCAGCAGCTGGATCCCCTGCTCGGTCAGCAGCTTATTGCGGCCGTGGCGGGCGAAAAGCTCTTTGCCCACCAGCTGTTCCAGGCGTTGCATTTGCTGACTGACCGCGGACTGAGTACGACACACTGCGGCGGCGGCGGCGGCAAAAGTGTTCAAATCAGCGACCGCGACAAAGGTACGCAGCAGATCGAGATCGAGGTTGAGTATGGGACGTGTTGTATTAATCATCTTTCTTCACTTACAGGTGGCTAACGCTGACCTGCCTTGTTGATGCTTTACGCCAGGTTTCCGGCTATTCCCTGAGCCTCGTGCTCACCGTCTAACGGCGGATAAACAACTGGACGAACGTTATTACATGCCAAAGTACTCGTCTGGGCAAATGCGCAGAACTGCGGAGTAATATATTGTTCGTATTTCTCATTATTATTTATTACCACGACCAGCCAGGCGCCATACGTCGCCGCGGGAACCCGGTCAGTGATGCTGAGAAAATCGCTCTTCTGGCGTAACTTTCCGGCAGAAAAGGAACAATAAAATCCTGTAATAACAATATATTAAATCTCAATGCAACCGCAGTTCTTGGCGGTTAACACGGATATTAACGGTGATATTCTAACCTATCCCCCTCCTTTTTATAAGCCTTAATAAGGATTAACTGAGACAATTTTAAATTTTTTTCAACATTTTATATTAATTAACAAACCTCAGATTATTACCCGCTAAAAATAATAATAATGTGGTCGCACGCTGTTTTTTATTAAAATTATTTAACATCAAAATTACAAGCCAATCGCGCTTGTATGCAGGATAGCGTTTTTTAGCGACTCCCCCTTCTCCCTCCCCATATTACCGGGCAAACAAACGAGATAAATGATGGCAAAATCGCTACTAAATCTATATTTAAGACCAAAAAATCGACATAAAAAGGCATAAGCTACAGACCAAATCCGCAATCGGTAGATAAATCAATTGCACTTAAAATCCGGCGTTAGCAAAATCTTCTCCTGCAAAGCCTTCAAAACAGCGGGGAGGGGGAGTACATTGTTCCGTGCTGACTTCCACGGCAGGGAGTGGCGATAACAGCTAAAAGGTCAAGATTCATGTCCCCCATCGAAAAATCCAGCAAGTTAGAGAACGTCTGTTATGACATCCGCGGCCCGGTTCTGAAAGAAGCCAAACGTCTTGAAGAAGAAGGCAATAAGGTTCTGAAACTGAACATCGGCAACCCGGCGCCATTCGGCTTCGAGGCCCCTGACGAGATCCTCGTCGATGTCATCCGCAATTTGCCTACCGCCCAGGGTTACTGCGATTCGAAAGGATTGTACTCGGCGCGTAAAGCTATCATGCAGCATTACCAGGCCCGGGGTATGCGCGATGTCACGGTGGAAGACATCTATATCGGCAACGGCGTGTCCGAACTGATTGTGCAGGCGATGCAGGCGCTGTTAAACAGCGGCGATGAGATGCTGGTTCCCGCCCCGGACTACCCGCTGTGGACGGCGGCGGTGTCGCTTTCCAGCGGCAAAGCGGTGCACTATCTGTGTGACGAATCCTCTGACTGGTTCCCGGATCTGGACGACATCCGCGCAAAAATCACACCGCGCACCCGCGGGATCGTGATCATTAACCCTAACAACCCCACCGGCGCGGTCTATTCCAAAGAATTGCTGCAGGAGATCGTGGAGATCGCTCGTCAGCATAATCTGATCATTTTCGCCGATGAAATTTACGACAAGATCCTCTACGACGAAGCCCAGCATCACTCTATTGCCGCCCTGGCGCCGGACCTGCTGACGGTGACCTTTAACGGATTGTCGAAAACCTATCGCGTTGCCGGCTTCCGTCAGGGCTGGATGGTGCTGAATGGCCCGAAAAAACACGCGAAGGGCTATATCGAAGGGCTGGAGATGCTGGCTTCAATGCGTCTGTGCGCCAACGTGCCGGCCCAGCATGCTATCCAGACGGCGCTGGGCGGCTATCAGAGCATCAGCGAATTCATCATCCCCGGCGGACGCCTGTATGAACAACGCAACCGCGCCTGGGAGCTTATCAACGATATTCCGGGCGTCTCCTGCGTGAAGCCAAAAGGCGCGCTGTATATGTTCCCGAAAATCGACGCCAAACGCTTCAATATTCATGACGACCAGAAAATGGTGCTCGACTTCCTGCTGCAGGAGAAAGTCCTGCTGGTGCAAGGCACCGCCTTTAACTGGCCGTGGCCGGATCACGTACGCATCGTGACCCTGCCGCGCGAAGACGACCTGGAGATGGCTATCTCCCGCTTTGGCCGCTTCCTCTCCGGCTACCATCAGCTTTAATCGCGCCGCCGCCGGCATTTGCATCCGGCGGCGATCCCTGCGCACAATGGAACCCGATGTTGTCACTGATTAAGGGTCCCTATGAGTCAGAGTCATTTCTTTGCCCACCTCTCCCGCCTGAAACTGATTAACCGCTGGCCGCTGATGCGCAACGTGCGCACCGAAAATGTCTCCGAACACAGCCTGCAGGTGGCGATGGTCGCCCACGCGCTGGCGGCGATTAAAAACCGCAAATTTGGCGGCCAGGTCAACGCCGAGCGTATCGCCCTGCTGGCGATGTACCATGACGCCTCGGAAGTACTAACTGGCGACCTCCCTACTCCGGTGAAATATTTCAATTCGCAGATTGCCCAGGAATATAAGGCGATTGAAAAAATTGCTCAGCAAAAGCTGGTGGAGATGGTCCCTGACGAGCTGCGCGATATTTTCGAGCCGCTGATTGATGAGCATCACTACAGTGAGGAAGAGCAGTCGATCGTTAAACAGGCTGACGCCCTCTGCGCTTACCTGAAGTGCCTCGAAGAGCTGTCTGCTGGCAATAACGAATTTCTGCTGGCCAAAGGTCGGCTGGAAAAGACCCTGGCATCGCGGCGCAGCGCGGAGATGGATTACTTTATGCAAGTGTTCGTCCCAAGCTTCCAGCTGTCGCTGGACGAAATTAGCCAGGATTCGCCGCTGTAAGGTTCTGGCCGGGCGGCGGTTGTGCTCTACCCGGCCAGAATATCTTAAAACGGAAACAGTACCGGGATTAGCAGGACGCAGACCACCATCACCAGTATGGTAAAGGGCACGCCTATTTTGACAAAATCGCTAAATGAGTACTTGCCCGGGCCAAGCACCAGGGTGTTAACCGGCGAGGAGACCGGGGTCATAAACGCCGCCGAAGCCGCCATCGCCACCACCATGGCAAAAGGATAGGGTGAGACGCCCATTGACTTCGCCGCCGCTAAGGCAATAGGCGCCATCAGCACCGCCGTGGCGGTGTTTGAGATAAACAGCCCAATCGCCGCGCACATCACGAACAGGCAGCCGAGCATCAGATAAGGCCCCTCGCCTCCGGCGACATCCATCAGTCCCTTCACCACCAGATCCACCCCGCCGGTTTTTTGCAGCGCCAGGGCAAACGGCATCATCCCAACAATCAAAATAATGCTCGGCCAGTGGATCGCCTTGTAGGCGCTTTCGGCATTGATGCAGCGGAATTTGCCCATCAGCAGACAGGCGATAATCGCGGCAATCGGGTTGGGAATTTCATCGGTGAGCATCAGGGCTACCATCAGCACCAGGCAGAAAATCGCATGCGGAGCCTGGCTGTGGGCCGGCGAAGCGTCATCGACCTCAACCGGCATATTGAGCACCACGAAATCCCGGCCGCGCTTCGCCAGCAGGGCAATTTGCCGCCAGTTGCCGACCACCAGCAGGATATCGCCGAGCTGCAGCGGCTCATCGACCACCGAACCATCCATCGCTTTGCCATCGCGCTTCATGCCGACGATATTGAGACCAAACCGGGTGCGGAAGGCTATCTCACGCACCGTTTTGCCAATCATCTCTGAATCCGGGATCAGCGCCACCTCCGCCATCCCCACATCCAGCGCCTGATCGGCAAAATACTCGCCGCGCAGCACCATCGGCTCAAGCATTTGCTCGCCGCAGAACTGGCGTAAATCGACATCGGAGGCGGACATATCGATCAGCAGGACGTCGCGGGCGCGAAATTCCGATACCCCGTTGACGTTGACAATTACCCGGCGGAACCGCCGCCAGCGTTCAACGCCGATCACGTTGGCGCAGTAGCGCTCACGCAGCTTTAAATCATCCAGCCGCTGACCGATCATCGGCGAACCCGGGCGGATGGCCAGCCGGCGAGCGCGGCCGGTGAGGTGATATTCGCGGATCAAATCGCGGAAGGTGCTTCTTTTTCGCCCATCGCGTGCGGAGTCGCCATTATCCGTCTTCAGCATAAAGCGCATCGCCAGCATATAGACGATGCCCAGGATCAGCACCACCAGGCCAATCGGCGTGACGCTGAAAAAGCTGAAGCCGTGCAGTCCCTCGCGCAGCAATTCACTGTTGACCACCAGGTTGGGCGGCGTCGCCACCAGGGTCATCATCCCGCTGATAAGCCCGGCGAAGCTCAGCGGCATCATCAGCCGCGATGGCGAGGTATTCATTCGCGCCGAGACGCTAAGTACCACCGGGATGAAAATGGCGACCACCCCGGTGGAGCTCATAAACGCGCCCAGACCGGCGACGGTGAGCATCAGGTAGATCAGCATCTTGGTTTCGCTGTTCCCCGCCACGCTCACCAGCCATGCCCCCATTTTGGTGGCGACTCCGGTGCGCACCAGGCCATCGCCGATAATAAACAGGGCGGCAATCAGGATCACGTTAGGATCGCTGAATCCGGAAAAAGCTTCATTTAACGTCAGCGTTCCGCTGAGGACAAAGGCGACAATGACCATCAGGGCGATAGCATCCATGCGCACCTTGCCGGTAGCAAACAGCACAACCGCAATGGCCAGGAGGGATAAAACCCAAATCAATTCACCGTTCACAACGTTTCCTTGTCACAAGTGGGAGTCGACATAGTGGCATAAAAAAGCCCCGACGACGCGGGGCGAAATCATGGGTTTACGCTTTAAGACGCACATTTACCACGCCGTCAGTCTGGCGTTCAACCACCAGATCTTCCAGGCTGCTCAGCACGAGGTCGGCTTCATCCAGGCGAGGGGCATCGGCGGGCACGTTGACCGCGATAGTGCGACAGCCGGCCGCCAGTCCGGAGAGGAGCCCCGCCGGCGCATCTTCCACCACCGCGCACTCCCCGGCAGGCAGACCCAGCCGCTCGGCGCCCAGCAGATAGGCGTCCGGCGCCGGTTTGCCGTGTTTCACCTGCTCGGCGGTGACGAACACCTCAGGCATCGGCAGGCCCGCCGCGCGGTGACGCGCGTGGGCAACCGGAATCGAGCCGGAGGTGACAATCGCCCACGGGATCCCGGCCTCATTGAGCGTATTCAACAGGGCTAATGCCCCCGGCAGCGCGACGATACCCTCAATATCAGTGGCTTCTATCTGCTCGAGGTAGCGAAATTCGGCCTGGATATCCTCCTCGCTGCGCCCCGGCATAAAATGGCGAATGGAGGTAATGGCCTGCTTGCCGTGAATAAAACTGAGAATTTCATCATGGTCAATGGCGAAACGATCCCCCCACTTGCACCATGAACGCTCTACCACCGGCAAGGAATCCACCAGCGTCCCGTCTAAATCGAACAGGAAACCTTTACACTGCACGGGCACCTCCCTCAGGCGTTGATAATTTGATTAATTTCATTACTGCTCAGATGATACTGGCGCGGGCAAGCGTGCCAGACGCTCAGCATCCGCTGATATTTCTCCCACATCGGGGTCTGCGAGTTAAAGCCATGGGTACCGGCGTCAAAATGGCTGTAGCGGCCTTCAACGTTGACCATAAAACGCACATAGCCGAGATAACGCGCTTCGGTGGCGGCATCAAATCCGAGGAAGGTGACCCGGCGTTCATCGATACCCGCCGCGTCTTTCAGGTTGGTCCAGGAGACGTGCAGCGCGTGGTACATCTCCATGATATCAATAACGGTACGGCAGGTTTCTTCCGTCAACTGGCCAAACTCGCGGTCCAGTTCACGCATCTGTAGCCCATACCCACGCTCTATGATGGTTTGCAGACGACGGTAGCGTTCCGCATTATCCGGGTCGAGCATCGTCATCATTTTGTACTGATTGGATAAAATCAGACGCTGCGCATTGGTCATTTCCATGTTGTGACTCCTGTAGCACGGTAGGGCGTGAAATAAAGAAGGCGCATAAATCATGCGCCTTCTTTTATATGCGTTTTCCGTAGTGAATTACAAATCATCAAGGAAAGTTTTATCCAGTTGTTTGAAGGCGCGCTTAAGCGTGTCAGCCAGCGCCTGATAATCGGGCTTGCCTTCGACCGGTGCCAGCGCCTGCCCCGCCTCCTGCAGTTTGCCGCGCACTTCATAGAACCAGTTAAGAATGGAGGGCGGCAGCGGCGTCACCGAACGCTTACCCAACCACCAGAGTCCCTGCATCGGCAGGCTCAGCGCAAACAGCGCGGTAGCGACGGCGGGGCCCAGCTGGCCGCCAAGAGCTATCTGCCAGCAGAGGGTAAAAATGGCGATTGGCGGCATGATGCGGATGGCATAGCGGGTGGCACGAATAATGCGGTTTTCAATAAACACCGGCGCGAGGCGCTTGTCGAGAGGCCAGGTCTTTGCGTAATGCTGCCCGCGGTTGAACAAGCTAAAGAAGCTAACGGGGCGTTTCTCAGGGGTCGACATGGCTTTACCTCAACTTTACATATAAAACTTAAAAAATTCGTGCAAAACACCAACTATGCATGACATCGTTCAAAAGATTTTGGCAAAGGATGCCGCAATCAGGTATCCTGTGCCCGCCTGAAAGGGCGGTTAGACTCTTTGCCAGGCTAGTCAAATTATCGCATATTCTGCCATTGGCTGAAAATTATGCAAAATGGCATAAAATCAAATGTACTTCTCTCATCGTGCCCGAAAACAGAACAAGGCATGATGTTAATCATAAATGTCGAGGTCATCCTGCGCTACGCTAATGACACACTGACGTTTTTTTAGCCACGTATCATAAAAAGGTACTTCCATGTCGAGTAAGTTAGTACTGGTTCTGAACTGCGGTAGCTCCTCTCTGAAATTTGCTATCCTTGACGCCGTGAACGGCGACGAATATCTGTCCGGTTTAGCGGAATGCTTCCACCTGCCGGAAGCCCGTATCAAATGGAAAATGGACGGCAGCAAACAAGAAGCCGAGTTAGGCGCGGGCGCCGCGCACAGTGAAGCGCTGAACTTTATCGTTAACACTATTCTGGCACAAAAACCAGAACTGTCTGCTCAGCTGACCGCAATCGGCCACCGTATCGTACACGGCGGTGAAAAATACACCAGCTCCGTGGTGATCGACGAGTCCGTAATTCAGGGTATTAAAGACGCCGCGTCTTTCGCACCGCTGCACAACCCGGCACACCTGATCGGCATCGCTGAAGCGCTGAAATCCTTCCCGCACCTGAAAGACAAAAACGTGGCTGTATTCGATACGGCGTTCCATCAGACCATGCCGGAAGAATCCTATCTCTACGCCCTGCCGTACAGCCTGTACAAAGAGCACGGCGTTCGTCGTTACGGCGCGCACGGCACCAGCCACTTCTACGTGACTCAGGAAGCCGCTAAGATCCTCAACAAGCCGGTGGAAGAGCTGAACATCATCACCTGCCACCTCGGCAACGGTGGTTCTGTTTCCGCTATCCGTAACGGTAAATGCGTTGACACCTCCATGGGTCTGACCCCGCTGGAAGGCCTGGTGATGGGTACCCGCTCCGGTGACATCGATCCGGCCATCATCTTCCATCTGCACGACACCCTGGGCATGAGCGTTGACGCGATCAACAAAATGCTGACCAAAGAGTCCGGCCTGCTGGGTCTGACCGAAGTCACCAGCGACTGCCGCTACGTGGAAGACAACTATCAGGAAAAAGCCGACGCTAAACGCGCAATGGACGTTTACTGCCACCGCCTGGCGAAATACATCGGTTCCTACACCGCGCTGATGGACGGCCGTCTTGACGCCGTTATTTTCACCGGTGGTATCGGTGAAAACGCCGCGATGGTGCGTGAGCTGTCGCTGGGCAAACTGGGCGTACTGGGCTTTGAAGTTGACCATGAGCGTAACCTTGCTGCCCGCTTCGGCAAGTCTGGCTTCATCAACAAAGAAGGCACCCGTCCTGCCGTGGTTATCCCGACCAACGAAGAGCTGGTCATCGCGCAAGACGCCAGCCGTCTGACCGCATAATTCCACATCGCCAGCCCTGACCCGCAATAATTCGAGCTGCAGGAAGGCGGCGACACAGCAAAACCCCGGCCGCGTACAGCGCGTACGCCACCGGGGTGAGCAAGTAGAGCCAACGCACGTGCAACTTGAAATATGACGGATAGCTGGCGGTGCTGTTTTGTATCCCGCCTGATACTGGCGGTAACGAAAGAGGATATACCGTGTCCCGTACTATCATGTTAATTCCTACCGGTACCAGCGTAGGTCTGACCAGCGTCAGCCTCGGTGTGATCCGCGCTATGGAACGCAAAGGCGTTCGTCTGAGCGTCTTTAAACCTATCGCCCAGCCGCGTTCCGGTGGCGATGCCCCAGACCAGACCACCACCATCGTTCGCGCCAGCTCCTCCACCACCACCGCCGCTGAACCGCTGAAGATGAGCCATGTTGAGTCTCTGCTCTCCAGCAATCAGAAAGATGTGCTGATGGAAGAGATCATTGCCAACTACCACGCGAATACTCAGGACGCGGAAGTGGTGCTGGTGGAAGGCCTGGTACCGACCCGTAAGCATCAGTTCGCCCAGGCGCTGAACTTTGAAATCGCCAAAACGCTGAACGCTGAAATCGTCTTCGTGATGTCTCAGGGCACCGACACGCCAGAACAGCTGAACGAGCGTATCGAACTGACCCGTAACAGCTTTGGCGGCGCCAAAAATACCAGCATCACCGGCGTTATCGTCAACAAACTGAATGCCCCTGTCGACGATCAGGGCCGTACCCGTCCTGACCTGTCGGAAATTTTCGACGACTCGTCGAAAGCAAAAATCGTGAAGATTGACCCGGCTCAGCTGCAGAAAGGCAGCACGCTGCCGGTGCTGGGCGCAGTGCCATGGAGCTTCGATCTGATCGCGACCCGCGCGATCGACATGGCTCATCATCTGAATGCGACCATCATTAACGAAGGCGATATCAATACCCGCCGCGTGAAATCCGTGACTTTCTGCGCGCGCAGCATCCCGCACATGCTGGAACACTTCCGCCCTGGTTCTCTGCTGGTTACCTCCGCAGACCGTCCTGACGTGCTGGTTGCGGCCTGCCTGGCGGCAATGAACGGCGTGGAAATCGGTGCCATTCTGCTGACCGGCGGCTATGAAATGGACGCGCGCATCAGCAAGCTGTGTGAACGCGCTTTCGCGACCGGCCTGCCGGTATTCATGGTCAACACCAACACCTGGCAGACCTCCCTGAGCCTGCAGAGCTTTAACCTCGAAGTACCGGTTGACGATCACGAGCGTATCGAGAAAGTTCAGGAATACGTGGCCAACTACATCAACGCCGACTGGATCGAATCGCTGACCGCGACCTCCGAGCGCAGCCGCCGTCTCTCTCCGCCAGCCTTCCGCTACCAGCTGACCGAGCTGGCGCGCAAAGCCGGCAAACGTGTCGTTCTGCCGGAAGGCGACGAACCGCGTACCGTGAAAGCGGCGGCGATTTGCGCCGAACGCGGGATCGCCACCTGCGTCCTGCTGGGTAACCCGGATGAGATCAACCGCGTAGCCGCGGCCCAGGGCGTGGAGCTTGGCGCCGGCATTGAAATCGTCGATCCGGAAGTGGTTCGCGAAAGCTATGTGGGTCGCCTGGTCGAACTGCGTAAGAACAAAGGCATGACCGAAGCGGTCGCGCGTGAGCAGCTGGAAGACAACGTGGTTCTCGGCACCCTGATGCTGGAACAGGACGAAGTCGACGGTCTGGTATCCGGCGCGGTTCACACCACTGCCAACACCATTCGTCCGCCGCTGCAGCTGATCAAAACCGCGCCGGGCAGCTCGCTGGTCTCCTCCGTGTTCTTCATGCTGCTGCCGGAACAGGTTTACGTTTACGGCGACTGCGCGATCAACCCGGACCCGACCGCCGAGCAGCTGGCGGAAATCGCTATTCAGTCCGCTGAATCCGCGATTGCCTTCGGCATCGAACCGCGCGTGGCGATGCTCTCCTACTCCACCGGTACCTCCGGCGCGGGTAGCGATGTCGAGAAAGTCCGCGAAGCGACCCGTCTGGCGCAGGAAAAACGTCCTGACCTGATGATCGACGGCCCGCTGCAGTATGACGCCGCGGTGATGGCTGACGTAGCGAAGTCCAAAGCGCCGAACTCACCGGTAGCTGGCCGCGCGACCGTGTTCATCTTCCCGGATCTGAACACCGGTAACACCACGTACAAAGCGGTACAGCGCTCTGCCGACCTGATCTCCATCGGGCCGATGCTGCAGGGTATGCGCAAGCCGGTCAACGACCTGTCCCGTGGCGCGCTGGTAGACGATATCGTCTATACCATCGCACTGACCGCGATCCAATCGGCTCAGCAGCAGAAGTAATCTGCCGCTGTGGTCAAAGCAAAAGGCAGCCGAATGGCTGCCTTTTTGTCGTCAGGAGGCGAGCGACGATTGCTGCCGCGCGTTTGCGATCTTTATTCGCGCTCGCTCTCTTCCGCATCATCATACTCATTACCGGCGTTGCGGGTCATCCACAGCGCCAGCGCTTTCAGGGAGTCCGGCGTGAACTCATCGCAGCGGGCGGTGATCTCTTCCGGCGTTAACCAGCATACCTCGCTGACCTCTTCTTCCTGCAGGGCGAACGGCCCGTGGGAGACGCAGCTAAACAGACTTCCCCAGACGCGGCAGAATTTGTCTTCGTAATAAAACTGGCCGTGATCGGCAAACGGCACCCCGGCGATGCCTAACTCCTCTTCCGCCTCGCGACGGGCCGATTCCAGCAGCTGCTCATCAGCCTGCACGACGCCGCCAGCGGTGGCATCCAGCATGCCCGGATGAAAGTCTTTTGTCTCGGTGCGTCGCTGCACCAGAATTTTCCCCATTCCGTCATGAACGACGATATAGGTCGCCCGGTGGCGCAGGCACTGCGCGCGCATTTGCTCGCGGCTGGACTGTGCTATCACCTCATTGTTTTCATTAACAATATCGACCCATTCTGTGCTTGCCAAATGATTCTGTTCCGCCATCAGGAAACCTTACTTTAAATGCGCTCTCGCGGCGCGTCTTTATGATTGAGGGCTAAATTACGGGTAAATTGCAACCTCTGCAATAACCTGATTATCATTGAGTGCTAAAACCTGCAGCCGCCCCTGATCCAGCAGCCCATAGCTGGCGGAATATCCCCCTTTCGGGATACTCACTGAGCCGGGATTAAAGAGGTAAATTGCGCCGCGTTTTTCCGCGACCGGTATATGAGTATGGCCATATGCCAGGACATCGCCAGCGGCCAGCGGCGGCAGATTATCCGGACTATAGAGATGCCCGTGGGTCAGAAACAGGCGATAGCGTTCGCTAAGCACCTGCTGCCAGGGCGCGGTGATTGGAAAACGAAGCAGCATCTGATCCACTTCGCTGTCGCAGTTGCCGCGAACGGCAACAATGCGTTCCGCCACGCTGTTCAACCGCTCCGCCACCTCACCCGGCGCATACCCCTCAGGCAGCGCGTTGCGCGGACCGTGATTGAGCACATCGCCGAGTATGATCAGCCACCTGGCGCCGCTTTGCGCGAACCGTTCAAGCACGCGTTCCGTGGCGGGCAGCGAACCATGAATATCGGAGGCAAACATCAGCTTCATAGGTTCCATCTCCACTGGTTACGATGCCTCTATGATAGCGGAAGCGCGGCGGGTTATCAGCCTCAGCGTTTGGCGGAAAGCGCCACGTAACGCTGGATTGAGGCCCGCTGCCACTGGAAAGACGCATAATCAGCCAGCGCCTCCGGTACCTTATCGCCATTGAGAACCAGGCGATTGAGCATCAGCGCCAGGTCTGCGTCGGCAATAGACCATTCGCCAAATAAATTTTGCCCGCCGTGGGCCAGTAGCATGGTGGCGGTGGCAAACAGCTTTTCCGCAGATTGCCTGCCGGCCTCGCTGAGGTCCGGCATTTTCGCCCCGCCAAACACCACGGCGGTGGATCGCTCTTCACGAATTGGCATCAGATCGCTGCGCAGCCAGGCCTGGATCTGCCGGGCGCGGGCTCGTTTTTGCAGATCATGCGGGTAGATGCGCTCCCACTCCGGCGGCGCAAAACGCTCATCCAGATACTCGGTAATCGCCGAAGACTCACTTAGCGCGAAATCATCAACCTCCAGCAGCGGTACGCGACGGGTGGCGGCATAGCCTGTCCAGCCCGCCTGCAGATGTTCGCCGCGGTTCAGGTCGACGGTTTTAAGGGTAAAAGGCAGGCTTTTTTCCTGCAGAGCGACATAGACAGACATCACGTACGGTGAGAAAAAATCGGCATCGGACCACAGGGTAATGACAGGCTGGCTCATAGCTTCCTCAAGGGTGGTAGACAGGACAATAAGCCAACATAGCCTGTCTTACAGGCGATGTCACTGCTCGAGCGCGGACGACTCGTCGCCTGGCTGCCGGGTCGCTTGCGGAATTTCTCCCGGGTGGCGCAGCTTCACCTATACTCGAACAGTTTGCGACCCACGACGGCGGGAAATATTATGATCGATCTTTACTATGCACCCACCCCAAACGGCCACAAAATCACCCTGTTCCTCGAAGAGGCGGAGCTAGCCTATCGGCTAATTCGGGTCGATATCGGCAAAGGGGAACAATTTCATCCGCAGTTTCTGGCGATTTCGCCGAATAATAAAGTTCCGGCTATCGTCGACCACATGCCTGCTGACGGCGGGGCGCCGTTGAGCGTTTTCGAGTCAGGCGCCATCCTGCTCTATCTGGCGGAAAAAAGCGGTAAGCTGCTGAGCGGCGAGCTGCGGGAACGCTACGTCACGCTGCAGTGGCTGTTCTGGCAGGTCGGCGGGCTGGGGCCGATGCTGGGGCAAAATCAACATTTTTCCCACTCCGCGCCGCAAACCGTGCCCTACGCTATTGAACGTTTTCAGGTGGAAACCCAACGACTGTATGGGGTGCTAAATCAGCGTCTGGGATGCAGCCCGTGGCTTGGCGGCGACCACTACAGTATCGCCGACATCGCCGCCTGGCCCTGGGTGAACTGCCATGTCCGACAGCGTATCGATCTGGCGAACTATCCGGCGGTGCACAACTGGTATGAGCGCATTAAGCAGCGGCCGGCAACGGCGGAAGCGATGTTAAAAATTCAGCTTTATTAACCCCCTGCTCGCCCGTCGCGCTTTGTTGTATGATTGCAGGACTTACACCACGGAGGAAGCCTGCAATGTCTCAACCAGACGCCATTATTCGTATTAAGAACCTGCGCCTGCGGACTTTTATTGGTATTAAAGAGGAAGAGATCGCCAACCGCCAGGACGTGGTAGTGAATGTAGCCATTCACTACCCTGCCGATAAAGCGCGCGACAGCGAGGACATCAATGATGCGCTGAACTATCGCACCATTACCAAGCGCATAATCAGCCATCTTGAGAATGGCCGTTTTTCGCTGCTGGAAAAATTAACTCAGGATGTGCTGAATATCGCATGCGAACATCACTGGGTCACATATGCTGAAGTGGAGATTGATAAACTTCATGCGCTGCGCTATGCCGACTCGGTGTCCATGACCATGAGCTGGCGTCGCTAACCATGTCAGGGAGGTGGTATGAAGATCCTGCTTACTGGTGGTACCGGCCTGATTGGCCGACATCTGATACCCAGATTGCTGGAGCTCGGGCATAGCGTCACGGTCTCCACGCGACATCCGGATACCGCCCGCGCCCGTCTCGATCCGCGCGTCACCCTGTGGCGCGATTTCGAGGGCCATCACCACCTCAATGATATTGATGCCGTCATCAACCTGGCGGGTGAACCCATCGCTGATAAACGCTGGACGGCCGAGCAGAAACAACGCTTGTGCCATAGCCGCTGGGATCTCACGCAGCGGCTGGTGGGCCTGATCCACGCCAGCGACACCCCTCCCTCCGTGCTGATCAGCGGGTCTGCCATCGGCTACTATGGCGACCTCGGCGAGGTGGTGGTGACCGAAGAAGAGCCACCGCACAATGAGTTTACCCATAAGCTGTGCGCCCGCTGGGAGCAAATTGCCTGCGAAGCGCAAAGCGAGCGCACCCGCGTCTGCCTGCTGCGCACCGGCGTGGTACTGGCTCCGCGGGGCGGTATTCTCGGCAAAATGACACCCGCCTTTAAGCTCGGCCTCGGCGGGCCTATCGGCAATGGCAGACAGTACCTGGCCTGGATCCATATCGACGATATGGTTAACGGCATTCTGTGGCTGCTGGATAACGATCTGCGCGGTCCGTTCAATATGGTTTCTCCCTACCCGGTGCATAACGAGCAGTTCGCCCATGCGCTGGGTCATGCGCTCCATCGACCGGCGATTTTCCGCGTTCCCGCCGCCGCTATCCGCCTGTTGATGGGGGAATCCGCCGTCCTGGTGCTCGGCGGCCAGCGCGCGCTGCCAAAGCGTCTGGAGGCCGCCGGCTTCGCCTTCCGCTGGTACGATCTGGACGAAGCGCTAAAGGATGTGCTGAGTTAATGGCTGACACAGGGGAGCATTGGCTCCTCTGATTCCATTCTGCTGGCTCATGCTCCACGCCTTGATGGCCTCACCCTGGCGCTGCAGCATCGCCATATTCAGGACAACCAGCGCCCTTAATCGCCTGAATTCACCGCCAGCCGGCCGGTTCGCCGGTGTTACCTGGCAAAGCAAAGTGCTAAGGTAGGCTTTTCTTTCTGCGTATTGACTGCTTTATGACGACCATCACCACACCACGCCTTTCGCTTACCCGCTTTGTTACCGATGACTGGCCCTTTTTTCTGCGCCTGCGCCAGGATCCGCAGGTGATGCGTTTTATGGGGGAGGTGTTAAGCGAGGAGGCGCTGCGCAGCGTCTTCGTCAGTCGCTGTGCCGATCCCGGGGTGTTTGTATTGCGCGATAAATTCGGCGAGGCGCTGGGCGATATTGGGCTCCGCATCAGCCCGAAAAATCCGCACGAAGCTGACGTCGGCTACGCGCTGCTGCCTCAGGCTCAGGGAAAAGGCTATGCCAGCGAAGCGCTGCGGGCGGTCTGCGAGTATGGTTTCACCACCCTGGGGGTGCAGGCCATCAATGCCTGGGTGCTGGGTGAAAACCGTGGCTCATCGCGCCTGCTGGAGAAGCAAGGCTTTGTGCGCACCCAGGTGCTGGAGAAAGCCTATCATCTGAACGGCGTCGATTACGATGACTGGATCTATCGGCTGGAGCGGGAAGCTCATCCGGCGTCCGCAGACGCCGGATGAGCCGATTATTTCAGCGAACCTTTCAGAAACTGCTGCAGGCGCGGGCTTTTCGGCGCGCCAAACAGCGCATCCGGATGCCCTTCTTCTTCAATTTTACCCTGATGCAGAAAAATGACATGTGAAGAGACGTGGCGGGCAAAGCCCATTTCATGGGTCACCACCACCATGGTTTTTCCCTCTTCCGCCAGCTGCTGCATAATGCGTAACACTTCGCCCACCAGTTCCGGATCCAGCGCGGAGGTCGGCTCATCAAACAGCAGCACTTCCGGTTCCATCGCCAGCGCGCGGGCAATAGAGACACGCTGCTGCTGGCCACCGGAAAGATGCACCGGATATTTCGCCTGCTGACGTTCGTCTATCCCGACCTTGGCCAGGTATTTCACCGCCCGTTCGCGCGCTTCCTGTTTGCTTAAGCCCAGCACCTGAATCGGCGCCTCCATGACGTTCTCCAGCACCGTCATGTGGCTCCACAGATTGAAATGCTGAAACACCATGGTCAACCGGGTGCGCAGCAGGCGCAACTGGTTCTTGTCGGCCACCTTCAGCTGGCCGTCTTTATCCCGTACCAGACCAATATTTTGGCCGCTGACGACGATCGTGCCTTCGCTCGGTTTTTCAAGGAAGTTAATACAGCGCAAAAAGGTACTTTTTCCGGAACCCGATGAACCGATGATGCTGATAACGTCCCCGGCTTTCGCCTGCAGCGAGACGCCCTTCAGCACCTCGTGTTCCCCATAGCGTTTATGCAGATCGATAACGTTTAATTTATTGTCGGACATGGCGTTCTCAATGCGTCGAAGAAGGTTTGATATGCTGCAACCAGCGCTTTTCCGCTTTACGGAACAAGCTAATCAGCACATACGAGATAATTAAATAGAGCACCGCGGCGATGCCAAACGCGGTGAACGGCTGATAGGTGGCCGAGTTGATATCGCGGGCGATTTTCAGCAGATCCGGTACCGTAGCGGTAAACGCCAGCGCGGTAGAGTGCAGCATGAGGATCACTTCGTTACTGTAGGCCGGCAGTGCAATCCGCAGCGCGGAAGGCAGAATAATGCAGCGATACAGTTTGACTGACGAGAAGCCGTAGGCCCGCGCTGCTTCAATTTCTCCGGCGGGTACTGAACGGATCGCGCCGGCGAAAATTTCAGTGGTATAGGCGCAAGTATTCAGGGTTAACGCCAGAACCGTGCAGTTTAGCCCGCTGCGGAAAAAAGCGTTCAACAGCTCCGTGCCTTTGACGATTTCCAGGGTATACATGCCGGAGTAAAAAACCAGCAGTTGCACATACAGCGGCGTACCGCGAAATATGTAAGTGAACAGCCAGATGGGGAACTGGATAAACTTATTGCTCGAGACGCGGCCGATGGCCAGAAACACCGCCAGGATGCCCCCCATTACCACTGAAGAGATCAGCAACCATAAGGTAATTGCCACACCGGTAAAGCGATAGCCGTCGGTCCACAGTAGTGATTTCCAGTACTCCTGAATAATTTCAATCACAGGTCAGCCCTCTTCACGCCAACGGTATAGCGGCGTTCGAGCAGCAGCAGTACGCCATTAGAAACGGTGGTAAACACCAGATAAATCAGGCCGCAGACGATGGCGAAGTAGAACGGCTGCCAGGTGCTTTTCCCGGCCAGCTGCGTGGCTTTGACCACATCCTCCAGCCCCAGCAACGAGACCAGCGCCGTCGCCTTGAGGATAACCTGCCAGTTGTTGCCTATCCCCGGCAGCGCGTAGCGCATCATCGCCGGGAAGAGAATACGCCGGAACGTCTGCCCGCCGCTAAAGCCAAAGGCGGTAGCCGCTTCGATATGCCCCTTCGGCACCGCCAGGTAGGCGCCGCGGAAGGTTTCCGTAAAATAGGCGCCATAGATAAAGCCAAGGGTAATAATCCCGGCGATCATCGGATCGATATCAAACTGGGCCATACCCAGCGCGTCGGTAACGCTGTTTAGCGCAATCTGCAGGCCGTAGAAAATCAGCAGCATCAGCACCAGATCGGGCACGCCGCGGATAAGAGTGGTATAGCCTTCAAATACCAGCGCCAGTGGACGGTTGCTCGATAACTTTGCGCCAGCGCCCGCCAGCCCAATCAGGACGGCGAGAACGACCGAGCTGAGCGCAAGCTCCAGGGTAACGAGCGCACCCTGCAAAATAACCTGTGAAAACCCATACAGCATGCTGCCTACCCTGTCTGTCATTCACCATTGCGCGCGAAACGCACGCAATGGCGAGGCGTGAGAATTATTCGCCGTATACGTTAAAATCGAAATATTTTTTCGCCAGCTTGTCGTAGGTGCCGTCCTTACGCATCTCTGCAAACGCCTTGTTCAGCGCTTCACGCAGTTCGTTGTCTTCCTTACGCAGCCCCATACCGGTGCCAACACCAAACAGTTTCTCGTCTTTGATTGACGGGCCACCAAACTGGTAATCTTTACCAATAGGCTGTTTCAGGAACCCTTCGCTGGCCGCGACCTCATCCTGGAACGCGGCGTCGATCCGGCCGGCGGTCAGGTCGGAATAGATATTGTCCTGCCCCTGATAGGAGACAATTTCGATACCTTTCGGCGCCCAGTGCTCATTGCCATAGGTTTCCTGAGTCGTCCCCTGCAGCACGCCCACGCGCTTACCCTTTAGGGTGGCGAGATCCGGCGTTACCGGGCTGCCCTTTTTCACCACCAGACGCGAATCTGCCGCATACAGCTTGTCAGTGAAGGCAATTTCCTGCTGGCGCTTTTCAGTAATCGACAGCGAAGACATAATCGCGTCGATTTTCTTCGCTTTTAAGGAGGGGATCAGCGCATCCAGCGGGTTTTCAACAAAGGTACATTGCGTATTAATACGCTTACACAGCTCTTTTGCCAGATCGATATCAAAACCGACCAATTCTCCCTGCGCATTCTTCGATTCGAAGGGAGCATAAGTCGGATCGGTACCGATACGAATTTTTTGCGGGATGGCGGCAAAGACCGTGGAAACGCTGGAAAGGGCCAGCGCTAAAGAGAGAGACAACGCCAGTTTTTTCATAACTATCCTCGACAGACTGTCATTCTAACGGGTTTATTAGAACTATTTACGCCAGTTATCGTGCCATTATTCGCCCCTTAAGGGCAAAGATTTATGCACCAGAAAGGCCGATTTTTTGCATCAGAAACGCTTAACTATGCATTTTTTAGCCAAAAAACTGGCTGCTTTTGCACTGAAATGATCCACAGCGCGTTTAGATGCACCCTTTTGGGGCATGGATACGAACCTGGCGGCAGGCCCACCCCATTGTGCGGGCCTGCAGCAGTCTTAGTCGCCGTACACGTTAAAATCGAAGTATTTCTTCGCCATTTTGTCGTAGGTGCCGTCTTTACGCATCTCGCCCAGCGCTTTATCAAACGCGGCTTTCAGCTCAGCGTCGTCCTTACGCAGGCCGATACCGGTGCCGTCGCCAAAGTACTTTTTGTCTTTAACGGACGGGCCGGCGAAGGCGAAATCTTTCCCGGCAGTCTGTTTCAGGAAGCCTTCGCTGGCGGCGACTTCATCCTGCAGCGCCGCATCCAGACGGCCAGCTGCGAGGTCTGAATAGATCAGATCCTGGTTCTGGTAAGCCACCACGTCAACGCCCTGGCTGCGCCAGCGGTCGTTAGCATAGGCTTCCTGAGTAGAACCCTGCAGCACGCCGACGTGCTTGCCTTTCAGCGCCTCCAGCGTCGGCTGGATCGGCGACCCTTTGGCGGCGATCAGACGCGAGTCAGCGGCATATAGCTTGTCAGAGAAGGCGATCTCTTGCTGGCGCTTCTCGGTAATAGAGAGGGAAGAGATGATGGCGTCGATTTTCTTCGCTTTGAGGGAGGGGATCAGGGAGTCAAAATCACTGCCGACCCAGGTACATTTCACCTTAATTCGGGAGCACAGCTCATTGCCTAAATCGATATCAAAACCAACAAAGTCCCCTTTCGCGTCTTTCGACGAAAATGGCGCATAGGTCGCGTCAGTGCCAATGCGAATGCTCTGCGGCAGAGCAGCAAACACGCTGGCCGTGCTGCTCATTCCCACGAGTAAAGAGAGAGCCAGAATCGTCTTCTTCATACAGTACCCTTAAGTGTCGTGATGTGGTGCGTTGCTTGTTATGGTGATTGCCGATCAATCCTGCAGTTTTTGTGCCATCTTCCCGGTGCGTGCCGGGAACAGGGTTAAATTTGTTAAAATAAAGTTGCAGGATTGTCTTAAAAGGGAAGATACCAGCATTACTGGCGAAACCGCAGCGCCTGAGCGCAAAAAGACGAAATAAATGTCGAGGATTTGATCGCGGCAACAAATTTGCACCACCGGAGCGCAAGCGTACATTTCATGCACCACTATAGTGCGACACTAGGCCCCCTGCCAGCGGGTAAACAAGTCGTGCTCCAGACTAATATCAAATTGATCGAGTACCCGATTGACGGTCTGGTTGATGACATCGTCCAGGCTTTGTGGCCGGTGGTAAAAAGCCGGTACCGGCGGCATTATCACCGCCCCCAGCTCTGCAGCCTGAACCAGCAGACGCAGATGGCCCAAATGGAACGGCGTTTCCCGCACGCAGAGCACCAGCGGACGACGCTCTTTCAGCACGACATCCGCCGCCCGGGTCAGCAGGCCATCCGTATAGCTATGGACAATGCCCGAGAGCGTCTTCATTGAGCAGGGTAAAATCACCATCCCGGCGGTTTTAAACGAACCGGAAGAGATACTGGCGGCGATATCGCGGGCGTCATGCACCACATCGGCTAGCGCCTGCACCTCACGTACGGAGTAGTCGGTCTCCATGGCCAACGTCTGGCGCGCCGCCTGACTGAGGATGAGATGAGTTTCAATATCCGGCACATCTCTTAGCACCTGCAGCATCCGCACGCCGTAAATGGCGCCGCTGGCGCCGGAAATGCCAATAATCAGTCGTTTCACGTTCTGTTACCCCTTGCGCGTGTGCCGCAGACTTTGCCGGATTATAGCCTCTGGCGCAACTATTGACGCACAGTTGAGGGGCGAAAAAAAGCCCGCCGTCCTTTAGGTACGGCAGGCCCGCGACGCGTGAACGGCTTAACCCTCGTTGTGCATCTCGAGGTTTTCGACTTCGTTCTGTAGCTGGACCGCTTTGGCATCATCGTTACGCAGGGAGTCAAGATAGTCGAGGTACTGCTGGTCGACATCCCGGGTCACATATACGCCGTTGAACACCGAGCATTCAAACTGCTGAATATCCGGGTTCTCCGCGCGCACCGCGTCGATCAGATCGTTGAGATCCTGGAAAATCAGGCCGTCGGCGCCAATGATCTGGCGGATCTCATCCACTTCGCGGCCATGGGCGATCAGTTCGTTGGCGGTCGGCATATCGATACCGTACACGTTCGGGAAACGAATTTCCGGCGCAGCGGAGGCGAGATACACTTTTTTCGCCCCTGCTTCACGCGCCATCTCAATGATCTGCTCCGAGGTGGTGCCGCGTACAATGGAATCATCGACCAGCAGCACGTTCTTATCGCGGAATTCCGCACGGTTGGCGTTGAGCTTACGGCGAACAGATTTACGACGCAGCTGCTGACCGGGCATGATAAACGTCCGGCCGACGTAGCGGTTCTTCACGAAGCCCTGACGATAAGGTTTGTCGAGAATGCGGGCGATTTCCAGCGCGATGTCGCAGGAGGTCTCCGGGATCGGAATAACAACGTCAATATCCAGATCTTCCCACTCGCGGGCAATCTTTTCGCCCAGCTTAGTCCCCATGTTGACGCGGGCGCTGTAGACGGAAATTTTATCGATAAACGAGTCCGGACGGGCAAAATAGACGTACTCGAACAGGCACGGGTTGCTGACAGGATTATCGGCACACTGACGGGTATAGAGCTGGCCCTTCTCGGTAATATAGACCGCTTCGCCCGGCGCGACATCGCGCAGGAATTCAAAACCAAGCGTATCAAGGGCCACGCTCTCCGAGGCCACCATATACTCGGTGCGACCGTCGCCAACGTCACGTTTACCCAGCACCAGCGGACGAATGCCGTTAGGGTCGCGGAAGGCCACCATGCCATGCCCGATGATCATCGCCACGCACGCGTACGCGCCGCGAATCAGGCGGTTGGTCGCCGCAATCGCCGCGAAGATGTTGTCCGCTTCCAGCGGGTAGTGACGGAAGTTATCCAGCTCACTGGCGAAAATATTGAGGAGGATTTCGGAATCAGAGGTGGTATTGATATGGCGGCGTTTTTCTTCAAACAGCTTTTTACGCAGCTCGTGCGCATTGGTCAGGTTGCCGTTATGCGCCAATGTGATGCCATACGGCGAGTTAACGTAAAACGGCTGCGCCTCGGAGGCGCTGGAGCTGCCCGCCGTAGGATAACGCACGTGGCCAATACCCATATTGCCCTGCATACGCTGCATGTGGCGGGCCTCGAATACGTCGCTTACCAGCCCGTTAGCCTTACGCAACCGGAAGCAGTTGTTGGCATCAATGGTGATGATGCCAGCGGCATCCTGTCCACGGTGCTGGAGCACCGTTAGCGCATCATAAATCGACTGGTTAACCGGCATAACACCGGCGATACCGACAATACCGCACATACGTCTTTTCCTCGTTCAGCAACGACCCAAAGTCTATACTTTAGGCAAGAAACTTGACGAGCTTTGCAGGTATTCAAAAAACCATCTGATGACGGGGGTAAAATAGGGAATAAACTGCGACTGATGCCAGTCATCGCTCTTCGCCATCCCGGTAAAGGTGTCCAGGAAGAACAGGATAGCGGCGATGATCAGCACCCCACGTAGCGCGCCGAAGCAGATCCCCAATACCCTGTCGGTTCCTGACAAACCGGTCTTCTCCACCAGCTGGCCTATCACATAGTTCACGATAGCGCCAACGATGAGCGTCACGATAAACAGCGCCGCAATAGCAATCCCATTTCGAACCCGTTCATCCTCAAAGCCCGTAAACCAGACAGACAGGTCAGCGTAGTAATGGCTGGCGACATAAAACGCGCAACCCCACGTGACTAACGATAAAGCTTCGCGAACAAAGCCGCGGATCAGGCTGACCAGGCAAGAAAGACCCAGCACCGCCATAATGGCGTAATCAATCCAGACCATATACGTCCCACGATTTACGCCCTGTCGTCCAGTTCGGGGCGCATTCTAACAGAAAAAGAAAACGTTTGCGTAGGGATTTCCATGCCCTACAGAAATAAAAATGGCGCTGAAAAAACATTCAACGCCAGACTGCCTTTCGCCTCTTCAGGGCGGCTGAGACAGGGTTTGCGGGGCATTTCTCCCCGCCACGTTCTCTCCGCATGGCGGAAAAAACAATCAGTTCGGGGTGAAGCCCATCACCACCCCGCTAAGCCCGGAGATCTGCTGCAGATCGCCCAGCTGGCCTTTCAGCTTGTCTTTTGACGCATCCGGGCCGACGAGGATGCGGGTAATTTTACCCTGTACCGGCGTCGAAGGCGACGTATAGACTTTGAAACCCGAGGCCCGCAGTTTACCGACAATCTCATTCACCTTATCGGCGTTCTTCAACGCGCCCAGCTGAACCACATAGGCTTTGCCGGTCGGCGCCGGCAGGGCCGCCTGCTGCTGCGGTGGCTGTTGCTGCTGTGGCTTAGCCGGCGGCGGCGTTGGCGTCGCGGCCTGCTGTTGCGGCTGCGGTTTCGGCTGCGGCTTGGGCTGCGGTTTCGCGGCCACCACCGGCTCCTGAACGTCATCGAAGCTGTTGCTGTTCACCGGAATACGCGATGGATCTAACGATGGCGCGGCGGCATCGCCCGCCCGCACCTCTTCCGCCGCCCCTTCCGGCGGTTGCGAAGGCAACGCCTGGGTTGCCGCCGGCAACATATCCGGTTCATCGCGATCGCCTGGTTTCGGTACCAGCGGGATCGCGGCAAACTCATCCTGGTAATGCTTTTTCTGCCCGTCCAGCAGCCCTGGCAGGATAATCACCCCCAGCGCCACCAGCACGATTGTCCCGACTAAACGGTTCTGAAACTTACTCGCCACCGATTCTCCCCGCGTCTATCTCTTCCATAACCTGCGCTACGGTGTGAAACGAACCACACACCAGCACGGTATCTTCCACTTTAGCGTCAGCCATGGCCGCACGCCACGCCTGCGCCACGCTGCTATAGACTGTACCGCAGCGCAAATGTTCCACCAGCTGCTCTGCCGTCGCGCCGCGCGGGCCTTCCAGCGGCGCGCAGTACCAGGCATCGACTTCCGGAGCCAGATTGGCCAACGTGCCGGCGATGTCCTTATCATGCAGCATACCAATAACCGCCAGCACGCGTCCCGTTTTCGCTAACGTTTTGAGACGCCCGGCGAGATAGGCCGCCGCGTGCGGGTTGTGCGCCACATCGAGGATCACTCGCGGGGCATCGCTGATTATCTGAAAGCGTCCCGGGAGCATCGCATCGCGGATCCCTGCGCGCAGGATAGCGTCATCCACGGCAAGCCCGCTGGCGCGCAGCGCCGCCACGGCCGTCGCCGCATTCGGCAACGGCACCTGAGGCAGAGGCAGGTGGCTTAACGCCCCTGCCGTATCGCGGAAGGACCACGTTTCGCCCTCCACCTCATAGCGCCAGTCGACGCCGCGGCGCTGGAGCAGCGCGCCCTTCTCGCTAGCCACTTCCGCGATGGTGAGCGGCATATCCGGCTCCCCCACCACCGCCGGTTTACCGGCGCGAAAGATGCCCGCTTTTTCCCGGCCGATACTTTCGCGATCCGGGCCCAGCCAGTCGGTATGATCGAGGGCGATGCTGGTGACCACCGCAACGTCGGCATCAACGATGTTGGTGGCGTCGAGACGCCCGCCGAGCCCGACCTCAAGGATCACCACATCCAGCTGCGCCTGCTTAAACAGCCACAGCGCCGAGAGCGTGCCGTATTCAAAATAGGTCAGCGAGATGTCACCCCGCGCCGCTTCGATTTCAGCAAACGAAGCCGTATGCGCCGCCTCCGGCAGTTCAGCCCCCTGAATGCGCACGCGTTCGGTGTAGCGCACCAGATGCGGAGAGCTGTAGACCCCCACTTTATAACCGGCCGCCATCAGGATGGTTTCCAGCGTGCGGCAGGTGGTGCCTTTGCCATTGGTGCCCGCGACGGTAAAAACGAACGGCGCCGGTTTAACGATATCCATCTGCCCGGCGACCTCGCTGACGCGCGCCAGCCCAAGGTCGATGGTTTTACTGTGCAGATGTTCCAGATAAGAAAGCCACGTAGCCAGGGGCGACGTGGCCTGAGGAATAGGATCTTTTTCCATGATGCCCGTAAGAATTGACGGTTAACGCGTATGAATAAAAAAGGGCAGCGCCGCCAGGCCCTGCCCTCTGCTTTATCAGGCCTCAGGTTCCTGATCCGGTGCCGGCGGCACCACCACGCCTTCATGAGGCGCTTCCGAAACGGCAACCGGCGCCGGCAGGTTCATCAGCTTCGCCAGAATGCTGGCCAGCTTGAGACGCATTTCCGGACGGCGAACGATCATATCGATCGCCCCTTTTTCAATCAGAAACTCACTGCGCTGGAATCCCGGCGGCAGCTTCTCGCGTACGGTCTGCTCGATAACGCGAGGACCGGCAAAGCCGATCAGCGCTTTCGGCTCGGCAATGTTCAGATCGCCCAGCATCGCAAAGCTCGCCGATACGCCGCCCATGGTCGGGTCGGTCAGCACGGAGATGTACGGCAGTCCGCGCTCCTGCATTTTCGCCAGCGCCGCGGAGGTTTTCGCCATCTGCATCAGCGACATCAGCGCTTCCTGCATACGGGCGCCACCGGAGGCGGAGAAGCAGATCAGCGGGCAGTTATCTTCCAGCGCCTGCTCCACCGCGCGTACAAAGCGTGCGCCGACGACGGAACCCATCGATCCCCCCATAAAGGAGAATTCAAAGGCGGCGGCAACCACCGGCATCGCGTAGAGCGTACCTTTCATCACCACCAGCGCGTCTTTCTCGCCCGTCTCTTTCTGAGCGGACGCCAGGCGGTCTTTGTATTTTTTTGAATCGCGGAACTTCAGCACATCTTTTGGCTCAAGTTCGCTACCCAGTTCTACCAGAGAACCTTCATCCAACAGGCTATGCAGGCGATTACGCGCCGACATGCGCATATGGTGATCGCACTTAGGACAAACCTCCAGGTTGCGCTCCAGCTCGGCGCGGTAGAGTACCTGACCGCAGCTGTCGCACTTGGTCCATACACCCTCAGGAATGCTCGCCTTGCGGGTGGGAGTGATGTTGCTTTTAATTCGTTCAATCCAGCTCATTGATAACCTTTCTGCCTGAACCTGGTCGATGCCAGTTTTGTCGTAAGGGGCGCATAATGCCATTTTTGCCTCTTACAGACCATGAATGTTGCACATTAAATCATATCATCCCGGAACATGGGATAAAAAAGTGGTCAAACCGCTGCGCGTGACGCTCTGCACCGTCACGCGCAACACAGGCTAAACTACTTCGCCTGATTTGACGCCGCCCGCTTATGGCGGATGATCTCAATCACACCCGGCAGGACGGAGAGGACGATGATCGCCACGATCAGCAGCTTCAGATTCTCCTGCACCACCGGCAAATCGCCAAACAGATAGCCGGCATAGGTGAACAGCAGCACCCACAGCAGCGCCCCAACCACGTTATAGGCTGCAAAATGACGATAGGACATATGCCCCATTCCCGCCACAAACGGCGCGAAGGTTCGGACTATCGGCACAAAGCGCGCCAGGATAATGGTTTTCCCGCCGTGACGTTCGTAAAAGCTGTGGGTTTTATCCAGATAGCTGCGACGGAATATCTTTGAGTTCGGATTGCTGAACAGCTTTTCGCCGAACAGCCGGCCAATGGTGTAGTTGACCGCATCGCCGACGATGGCCGCGATGACCATCAGCAGTACCATCAGGTGGACATTGAGATCGTTGGTTGGCAAGGCCGAGAGCGCGCCCGCGACGAACAGCAGGGAATCGCCCGGCAGGAATGGCGTCACCACCAGCCCGGTTTCGCAGAACAGAATCAAAAACAGAATGGCATAAACCCAGACGCCATACTGGGCAACCAGTTCGGCAAGGTGCACATCAATATGCAGGATGAAATCAATTAAAAAGTGAATCAAGTCCATGTTTGTCTTTACCCTTAATGACCCTATTAGTCCGCCAGAAACAGCGGGCCCATTGGCAGCACCGGTAAATCATAGTGGGCCGGGTAATCCACCGACACCAGATACAACCCTTCCGCTTTTGCCGTTGCCGCAGCGAGCGTCCTGTCTTTTGCTGCCAGCAGTTCTGCCATCCAGCTCTCCGGCTGGTTTCCGGCCCCGACCTCCATCAGGCTGCCTACAATATTCCTGACCATATGATGTACAAAGGCATTCGCTTTGATATCCACCACCACATACGCGCCGTAGCGGGTAACGTTAATATGCATCACGTTGCGCCACGGGGTACGCGACTGGCACTGTACCGCGCGAAACGAGGTAAAGTCATTCTCTCCCAGCAGACACTGCGCGGCGCGCTGCATACGCTCGGCGTCGAGCGGCTGGTGAAAATGCGTCACGCCATGACTTAATACCGCCGGGCGCAGGCGATGATTATAGATGACGTAGCGATAGCGGCGCGCCGTGGCGCTGAACCGGGCGTGAAAATCCGCCGGTACATGTTTGACCCAACGCACCGCGATGTCACCAGGTAAATTCGCATTTACCCCCAGCGTCCAGGCGGCATCTTTCCGCTGCGCCCGGGTTTCGAAATGCACCACCTGGCCGGTGCCATGGACGCCGGCGTCGGTGCGGCCGGCGCAAAAGACGGTAATCGGTTCGTTCGCCACCTGCGAGAGCGCCTTTTCCAGCTTCTCCTGCACGCTGCGCACTTCGTTTTGCCGCTGCCAGCCGTAATATTTGCTGCCGTCGTACTCGATGCCCAGCGCGATTTTACAGATCGGCTGTTGCTCCATCTCAGACATCAGTACAGGTACTCCTCAATCAGCTTCTCGGCGATCTTCACCGCCATCAGCGCGCCGCCGTAGCGCACGTTATCCGCTACCGACCAGAACTGGATCTGCTCCGGCATACCGTAATCGTTATGCACGCAGCCGATGGAGAGGCGGGCATTGCCTGAGGCATCACCAACCTGAGTCGGGAATTCGCCCTCTTCAGAAAGTTCGATATCCTCGCCGCGGGTAAAAGCGTCGCGCGCCTCCTCCGCCGCCAGCGGGCGCATCGCTTCGAAGCTCACCATCTGCGCATGGCCGTAGAAGACCGGCGACTGAACGACGCTGGCGGAGATCATCAGCCCGTCATCCTGAAGAATTTTGCGCGCTTCATCGACGATCCGGCGCTCTTCGCGCACGCTACCTTCACGATCCGGCAGCAGCGGCAGCATGTTGAACGCCAGCTGGCGACCAAAGAAATCGTCTTCATCGATAGGGATGCCGTTCAGCAGCTTAGCGCTCTGCCCCGCCAGCGCATCCACCGCTTTTTTCCCCTGCCCCGAGGCGGAGAGCAGGTTAGTGACGCTAATGCGCGACAACCCGCCCTGATCGATCAGCGGTTTGAGCGCCGTCAACAGCTGACTGGTCAGGCTATTAGGCACCGCAATCAGGTTGCGGTTACGGTAATCGCCTAATACGAACGGGTTCACGTCCGGCACCACCAGCGGTACGTCCGGCTCCAGCGCAAACAGGCCGCTGAGATCGATAACCAGACACCCGGCGTTGGTCGCTTCTTCGACATACGCTGCACTGGCTTCGACGCCGGCGGCGAAGAAAGCCAGCTGGGCCTGGGTCCAGTCAAATTCGGCGGCGTCTTTGACGATCACCGACTTGCCACCAAAACGCAGATGTTCGCCCGCGCTGTCGTTGCGCGCCAGAGCAAAAATCTCTCCTACCGGGAACTGGCGTTCAGCAAGAGTTTCGAGCAGGGCTTCGCCTACGGCGCCCGTTGCGCCCAGTACGGCAATATTCCAGCCTTCAGACATGGTGGTTAACTCCAGAAATAAAGCGGCCCCGCCGGAGTATCCGGCAGGGGCATTAAGAAGACATTAACGAACAGGATGATGCACGGCGTTAAAACCGAGCTGGCGCAACAGCGTCGCCGCCTGCTCATCGCTGCACTGCACATACAGCGAAGACCATTCGCGACGTTCCTGATAATTTTTACGCAGCTTGTCGAATTCACCGGCGACGCCGGCCACCTTCCGCAGCGGCGCATCATCGCGGCGCACATCATACACCAAGTGGACCAGTCTTTTCAGCGTCGGCTGATCGAGCGGTCCATGCAGGGTAATGCGGCCAAATTCCGGCGCCGGCAGCAGAGTGTCCAGCGCTACCTGCTGCGGATGGCCGATAAAGGCGCTGTAGGCTTCAAAAACCTGCGTCGTCCCGCGCGCTTTCCCTTCGAGGGTGTAGCCGGCGATATGCGCGGTACCGATATCCACTCGCTTGAGAAGCTCAACGTTTAGATCCGGCTCCGGCTCCCAGACGTCCAATACCACACTCAGCGGCTGACCAGCTTCCAGCCGCTTTAGCAGTGCGGCGTTATCGACCACCGGCCCGCGGCAGGCGTTGATCAAAATCGTTCCAGGCTTCAGGCGGCTTATCAGCGCCTCATCCGCCAGATGCAGGGTTTTATATTGCCCTTCTTTATACAGCGGCGTATGGAAGGTGATGACATCGGCTTCCTGGACCAGCGCCTCGAGGGAGCGGAAGTCACCTTCGTCGCCGCGATGGGCGCGCGGTGGGTCGCAGAGCAGAGTTTTGATCCCCAACGCTTCCAGGCGCTTTTGCAGTCGCCCGCCAACGTTACCGACGCCGACGATCCCGACGGTGCGGTCGCGCAGCGCAAAGCCGTCGCGTTCGGCCAGCATCAGCAGCGATGAAAAGACGTACTCTACCACCGCAATGGCGTTACAGCCGGGCGCCGCAGAGAAACCAATCCCCGCCTGCTGCAGCCACGCCTGATCGACGTGATCGGTGCCGGCGGTAGCGGTGCCGACGAACTTAATGGCCTTGCCGGCGAGCAATGCTTCATTGACCCGGGTGACCGAGCGCACCATTAGGGCATCCGCATCGGTCAGGGCATCGGCCGGGACCGGACGGCCTGGGATCGCCTGCACGTCGCCTAAACGGCTAAAAAGCTCACGGGCATAGGGCATATTTTCATCAACGAGGATTTTCACAGTTCAGTACCTGTCTGAGAACGAGAGTTAACTGGGGAAGTGTGCCATAATCTGGCCGCCAGGCATACTCATCACCTGGTTCCAGCACCGCGATATCGAAAGGATGAATCATGACGCACCCCCTTGCTGATATGCCAGACCGTCCTCCAGGGCGAGGCCCATCAGGCACTGCCGCCACCGGCGAACCTTCGCTTTCCATGCAGCAACGCACCGTTCTGGAGCGACTGATCACGCGCCTGGTGGCGCTGACCTCGCAGCAGAACGCGGAAGTGTGGGCCTGCGTCAAACATGACCTCGGACTGAAAGGCGACTCGCCCCTGCTGGCCTGCCATTTCAGCGCCGCGGAGGCCAGTCTCAACCAGCGCTTAGCCGCCGCTCAGGATAATCATCATCATCGCCAGACCTTAGCGCAGCTCAGCGATCTGCTCGGTCAGGGCAATAACCGCCAGGCGGTGAGCGATTATATTCGTCAGCATTATGGGCAAACGGCGCTGCATGCCCTTAGCCAGACGCAGCTGGAGACCATTCTGCATCTGCTGCAGCATGGCCAGCTGTCGATCCCGCAGCCGCAGCAGCGCCCGCCGACCCTGCGCCCGCTGTTGCCAGCCGAGCATAATACGCTCAATCAGCTGGTGACTAAGCTGGCGGCCGCCACCGGCGAACCAAGCAAGCTGATTTGGCAATCCATGCTGGAGCTTTGCGGCGTCAAGTCCGGGGAGCTGATCCCGGCGACGCACTTCCTGCCGCTTTCGTACTGGCTGCAGGCGCGGCAAACGCTGAGTGCGCAAAGCGCGCCGACGCTCACCTCGCTGCAGGGAGCGCTCAAGCAGCCGCTGGAGGCCGCGGAGTGGCAGACAATTGTCGACTTTGCCCGTCGCAGCTGGCAGGTCACGCCGCGGACCACGCTGAGCCCGGCGCAGATCCTGGCGCTGCTGAACAAGGTGTTTGTGCTGCGGGTGGCCCGCGCCCAGGAGACGCTGGCCATCCCGCAGGAGGAGCCTGTCGCCAGGCGGACGTGGAGCGCTAAGCCGTGGCAGCTGGCGCTGGGCGCGGTTGTCCTGCTCCTTGTGCTGTGGCTCCTGCTGTAGTCCAGCAGCCACCGGCGGCGTTTACGGCTCCCCTTCATGCCAAACGCCGCGGTGTTTCCTACAGCGTTTTCAGGCCGGACAATAACCTAGCGGCGAAATGAGATAAGGGTGACGAGGATCCCCAGCGCCGCGCAGAGGGCGCCGGCAAGGAACACCGACGAGTAGCCCAGCGAGGTCGCCAGCAGGCCGGTCAGCGGCCCGGTCAGGCCATAGGAGATGTCCTGAAAGGCCGCATAGCCGCCGAGCGCGGTGCCGCGCACCTGCGCCGGGACGCGCTTCACTACTTCCACGCCAAGTGAGGGGAAAATAAGCGAACAGCCGCACCCGGTCAGCGCCGCACCGGCCAGCGCCAGCCAGGCATTCGGCGCCAGTCCCAGCAGCGTCAGACCAACCGCCTCTATCAGCAGCGAGACCATCGCCACCTTAACGCCGCCAAACCGATCCGGCATCCAGCCGAACAGCACTCGCATCAGCACAAAGGCGCCACCAAACGCCGTCAGGGTAAAGCCGGCCATTGGCCAGCTATGGCTGGCGAAATAGAGGGAGACGAAGGTGCCGATCACCGCAAAGCCGACACCCTGCAGGCCCAGGCCAATACCCGGCCGCCAGATCATGCCGATGACGCTCCAGAGTGAAGGCCGCTCGCCTCCGTGGGCCGCCACTTTGCGCACGGTACCGTTAATAAGCCAGGCGACGAGCGGTAGTCCCATGGTGACACAGGCCAGCACCGCCACGCCAAAATGGCTATAGATCAATAATCCCAGCGGGGCGCCCACCGCCAGCGAGCCGTACATCGCCATGCCGTTCCATGACATCACTTTGCCGGAACGGGCCGGTCCCACCAGGCCCATCCCCCAGCTCAGGTTTCCGGTCAGCAGCTGGCTTTCGCCAAACCCGAGGATCAAGCGGCCCAGCAGCAGCAGGCCGAGCCTGGCGAGCACCGGCAGCGGCAGCAGCGCAGCGGCCAGCCATGCCGCGCCCGCCAGGGCGCAGGCCAGCATCCCCTGCAGGACGGAACGTTTAGCGCCGTACTGGTCTGCCAGACGTCCGGCGTACCCCCGGGTCAGAACGGTGGCGAGGAACTGGATCCCTACCGCCACGCCAACCACGGTGTTGCCAAATCCCAGCTCCTGATGGACAAAGAGCGGGATCACCGGCAGCGGCAAACCAACGGTCATATAGGTCAAAAAGACGGCAAACGTAATACGGAAAAGCGAAAAATTCGCCGAAGAATTGGATGTTGTTTCAGTAACTGCGGACATGCATTACTCCAGATTCGCAGAGTAAGGCGAGCAAAGCGACACGCCCCCTCCACCTGATTATCAGGGTTAAGGCGCGTTGGTTGACGTTAAACGCTTACGCATTAGTGGAGAGACTAATGGATCCGCGAGCAGTGTGCCTGCGGGCTCTTACCCTGTCAAGATGACAAAAAAGGGGAGCCGGTGGCTCCCCTTTGCGCATCACATGCTGATTAGGCGTTGTATTTACGCATCACCAGCGTGGCGTTGGTGCCGCCGAAGCCGAAGCTGTTGGACATTACGGTGGTCAGCTTAGCGTCCGTCGGTTTGGTGACGATGTTCAGGCCGGCAGCCTGCTCGTCGAGCTCTTCAACGTTGATGCTCGGCGCGATAAAGCCGTGCTCCAGCATCAGCAGGGAGTAAATGGCTTCCTGTACGCCCGCCGCGCCCAGCGAGTGGCCGGTCATCGCTTTAGTTGCCGAAATAGCCGGGCTGTTGTCGCCGAATACTTCGCGGATGGCGCCCAGCTCTTTCACGTCGCCGACCGGAGTGGAGGTACCGTGGGAGTTCAGATAGTCGATCGGCGTATCAACGCCATGCATCGCCATCTGCATGCAGCGCACTGCGCCTTCACCAGACGGGGCGACCATGTCCGCGCCATCGGAGGTCGCGCCATAGCCGACGATTTCGGCATAGATGTGCGCGCCACGCGCCAGGGCGTGTTCCAGCTCTTCCACCACGACCATACCGCCGCCGCCGGCGATAACGAAGCCGTCACGGTTAGCATCATAGGTACGGGACGCTTTTTCCGGGGTGTCGTTGTATTTAGTGGACAGCGCGCCCATGGCGTCGAATTCGCAGGCCATTTCCCAGCACAGCTCTTCGCCGCCGCCGGCAAAGACGATGTCCTGTTTGCCCAGCTGGATCTGCTCTACCGCGTTACCAATACAGTGGGCGGAAGTGGCGCAGGCCGAGCTGATGGAGTAGTTAACGCCGTGAATTTTGAACGGCGTAGCGAGGCAGGCGGAAACGCCGGAAGCCATCGCTTTGGTGACCACATACGGGCCCACGGCTTTCAGACCACGCGGGCTACGCATGGCATCGGCGCCGAAGACCTGGAATTTCGGGGAACCGCCGCCGGAGCCTGCGATCAGGCCGACACGCGGGTTATTCTGATATGCTTCAGGCGCCAGACCTGCGTCGGCAACAGCCTGTTCCATGGACAGGTAAGCATAGATGGAGGCGTCGCTCATAAAGCGCACTACTTTGCGGTCAATGAGGCCAGTGGTATCCAGTTTGACGTTGCCCCATACGTGGCTGCGCATCCCTGAATCTTTAAGCTCCTGAGAGAAAGTGATCCCTGAACGTCCTTCACGCAGAGATGCCAGGACTTCCTGCTGGTTATTACCGATGCTGGAAACGATGCCCAAGCCAGTAATCACTGCACGTTTCATTAAATACCTCTGTAAGTCGCACTATTTTAAGTTTCGTGTCGCACAATAGCGTACACTTGTACGCCGAACAAGTCCGATCAGACATTTTGTGTATAAATTTGCGCCCTCAGGCACACATCGTTAAGATCGTGCTACGCCTTGTGATTCGAGTAACTTACGTGAAACAAAACGCCATACAACCCGCCAACCTGGAATTCAACGCTGAGGGTACACCTGTTTCCCGAGATTTCGACGATGTTTACTTTTCCAATGACAACGGTCTGGAAGAGACTCGCTACGTTTTTCTCGGCGGAAATCGCCTGCCGGAGCGCTTCCCCAGCCACCCTCGCCCGCTGATGATCGTCGCGGAGAGCGGCTTCGGCACCGGGCTCAATTTCCTCACCCTCTGGCAGGCGTTTGACGTTTTTGTTCGTGATAACCCGGACGTTACCTTGCAAAGGTTACATTTCATCAGTTTTGAAAAATATCCGCTGAAGGCTGAGGATCTCCGCCTGGCGCACCAGCGCTGGCCAGAGCTGGCTCCGTGGGCGCAGCAGCTGCAGGCGCAATGGCCGTCGGCCTTCGGCGGGTGCCATCGTCTGCTGCTCGACGGCGGGCGGGTGACGCTCGATCTGTGGTTTGGCGATATCAATGAGCTGACCAGGGAGCTGGATGATTCGCTGAACCAGCAGGTGGACGCCTGGTTTCTTGACGGCTTTGCCCCGGCGAAAAATCCCGACATGTGGACTCAGGATCTGTTCAGCGCCATGGCGCGCCTGGCGCGGCCCGGCGGGACGCTGGCCACCTTTACCTCCGCCGGTTTTGTTCGCCGTGGCCTGCAGGAGGCCGGCTTTACCATGCGTAAAAGCAAAGGCTTCGGCCGCAAGCGGGAGATGCTGACCGGCGAGATGGCGCAAACGCTGAGCTTTCCTGCGCGCGCCCCCTGGTTCGCTCGCAGTAGCAGCGATGCCCGCGAGGCGGCCATCATCGGCGGCGGGATCGCCAGCGCCCTGCTCTCCCTGGCGCTGCTGCGCCGCGGCTGGCAGGTGACCCTTTACTGCGCCGATGAGGCTCCAGCGCAGGGCGCCTCCGGCAATCGCCAGGGCGCGCTGTATCCGCTGTTAAGTCAGCACGATCCGGCGCTGGCACGCTTTTTTCCGGCCGCCTTTACCTTCGCCCGCCGAATGTATGACGCGCTGCCGGTGATGTTCGATCACCAATGGTGCGGTGTTACCCAGCTCGGCTGGGATGAGAAAAGCACGCATAAAATCGCCCAGATGCTGGCGCTGAATTTACCCCCGGACATCGCCTGCGCGGTGACGGCGGAACAGGTTGCCGGGCTGACCGGCGTCGATACCGGCTGCGGCGGCATCACCTATCCGGCCGGCGGCTGGCTGTGCCCGCAGCAGCTCACCGCCGAGCTGCTGGCGCTGGCGGCCACGCGCGGACTGCACGTGCACTATGGTTATCCCGTCGAAACGCTCAGCGCGGAGGGCGATGGCTGGCTGCTCAATCAGCAGCGCTATCATCAGGCGGTGGTTCTGGCGAACGGCCACCGCATCACTGGTTTTGCGCAAACAGCCCAACTGCCGGTCTACCCGGTTGGCGGCCAGGTCAGCCATATTCCCACCACCCCGCGGCTTGCCGCCCTGCGCCAGGTGCTGTGCTACGACGGCTACCTGACGCCACAGAATCCGCAAAATCAGCAGCACTGCATTGGCGCCAGCTACCACCGCGGGAAAACCGACACCAACTTCAGCGAAGAAGATCAGCAGCACAACCGGCAACGGCTGATCGACTGCTTCCCGGGCGCGGAGTGGCCACAGGACGTGGATATCAGCGCCAACGACGCTCGCTGCGGCGTGCGCTGCGCCACCCGCGATCATCTACCGATGGTCGGCAACGTGCCGGACTACGCGGCAACATTGACGCAATACGCCAGCCTCCACGAACAACCGGATATCGCCGATAGCGCGCCGGTCTGTCGTAACCTGTTTATGCTTGGCGCGCTCGGGTCGCGCGGACTTTGCACCGCGCCGTTAAGCGCTGAGCTGCTGGCGGCGCAAATGAGCGCGGAACCGCTGCCGTTGGATAGCGACACCCTGGCGGCGCTGAATCCGAATCGGCTGTGGGTGAGAAAACTGCTGAAGGGAAAAGCGGTGAAATAAAACCATGAGGGCAGGCAATTTCCCGGGTACGGCTGACGCCTGACCCGGGCTACAACATGGCTCAGGCCTGATTTTTCGCCTGTTGATACAGGTTATGCCACATCCCCTGCACCAGAATTTGGTCCGGCGGCGACAGTTCGCCAGCGCTGATGGCTTTCTCCAGGCTTTGGCTAACTCTGCTGTGTACCGCGTCAGCAGAATGCTCGCCCTCACCTTCCAGCTCAGCCACCGCCAGCGTCAGGTGGCCGCGCAGATAACCGCCGGCAAACAGTTCATCATCACTGGCGTGATCTACCATGTTGTCAATCAGCGCCAGAATGCGTGATTCAAACTCCGCGATCATCATCTTACCTCTTGTCATGTAATGTGCGGCCTTAGTGCAGGTCTTCCGGCCACGGAAAGTGTTCCGCCGTCAATGGCGGCGTTTGATAATAGTGTTGTAATGCGCGAATAAAGCGCGCCGGACGTTCGGGGATCCCTTGTTCAAGTAAAGTCATCACCCGAGCATGCACCCGGCGCTGGAAGGCGATGCGATCGGGCTCAACGTCCCCTTCCAGATTGTCACAGCTGACGTTAAACGGAAATCCCGCCGCCACGCAGAACAGCCACTCAAAGGCCTGCGGTTTCACCTCGACATCCTCAAACTGGCTTTGGGTCATCGCATCGCGGCCGTCCGGGCAGTACCAGTAGCCAAAATCTACTTGTTCGCGACGCGCCTTGCCGGCGACACACCAGTGAGAGATCTCGTGCAGGGCGCTGGCAAAAAATCCGTGCGCAAACATGATACGGTGATAGGGCGTTTCATCGTCAGCCGGAAGGTAGATCGGCTCATCGTCGCCTTTAATCAGGCGGGTATTAAATTCTTCGGCAAAGCAGCTGTCGAAAAGGTCTATCAGCTGCTGATAATGGTGTTGCTGTTGCATTAATGAATTCCCAACCACTGCAAAATCTCAGCCCCGTGGCTGTCATAAAGAAGTTTCGCGCTCATCACCGCCGAGACGATAACGATCATCGGCCGGATCAGCGACTGCCCTTTACTCAGCACCAGCCGGGACCCGGCGCGAGCGCCAATAAACTGGCCGGCCATCATCACAAAGCCGGTGGCCCAGATAACCTTTCCACCGATGATAAACAGCAGCAGGCCGCCGACGTTTGAGGTGGCGTTCAGCAGCTTGGCATGGGCCGTCGACTTGGCAAGGTTAAACCCGGCCAGAGTGACAAAAGCCAGGGCGTAAAACGAACCGGCGCCGGGGCCGAAAAAGCCATCGTAAAACCCTACGCTACCGCCGGCGACCAGCGCAAACGGCAGACCGTAAAGCCGACGCTGCCGGTCGGCTTCGCCCAGTTTCGGCATCAGCAGGAAATAAAGGCCGATGCCAATCACCAGCAACGGCAGGATCTGCTTCAGAATATCGGATTGCACGTGCTGCACCAGCAGCGCTCCGGCGGTTGAGCCGATAAAGGTCATCAGAATATTCAGCTTCTGATCGGCCAGATTAACCACCTTGCGGCGGACAAAATAGAGGGTCGCCGATAGCGACCCGCCGCAGGCCTGCAGCTTATTGGTCGCCAGCGCCTGGGCTGGCGGCATGCCGGCCGCCATCAGCGCAGGGACAGTCAATAAGCCCCCGCCTCCCGCCAGTGAGTCAATAAAACCGGCCAGGATGGCGACAAAGAAGAGTACCACCAGCACCAGCGGCGATACGGCAAACAACTCGATAAAACTATCCATTACAGCACATGCTCATCCAGTAGCGCCTGGCAGGAAGGCGGCAGCGGCGGCGGCGTCTTCTTCACAGGGGGGGTAGACCCGGGTTTAGGTGGTTCGAACCAGCTCTGCAGCTCCGCTCCGCAGCCATCGCCGGGCGGCGGCGGCGCCTGATCCTCGCACTCCAGACTTCCCGCCGGGCAACGCAGTCGGACGTGCATATGAGCGCGATGCTGGAACCAGGGACGGACTTTACGCAGCCACTGGCGGTCGCTGCCCGCGTCCAGGCACAGCTGCTGTTTAATCGCCGGGTTGACGAAGATGCGGGTAACTTCGCTATCTTCCGCCGCCAGCTTGATAAGCTGGCTGATTTGCGGGCTCCATAGCGACGGCACCACATGCTTGCCATCGCTGGCGACCAGGTCCAGCGCCTGCGGCTTCAACAGCTGGGACGATGTCCAGCGCGTTTGCGGCAGCTGAAGGAAGATATCGACATCGAGGCCCGTCTGGTGGCTGGCGTGCCCGCCGTTAAAGCGCCCGCCCGCCGGCATCCCCATGTCGCCAATCAGCACGGTTCCCATTCCTTTATTGTGCACCTGATTACTCAGGCGCTGAATAAACTGAACCAGATCCGGATGACCGAAGTAGCGACGCTGATCGGTACGCATCACCTGATAGCCGGGGGCACTCAGGGGGAGCGCCTCGGCGCCAACGATACAGCCATTGGAAAACGCGCCGATTGACTGGGCGCTGCCGCCGATCGGTTGGGTTATTTTCTGCCATGGCGTGGCGGCCAGGCTACCGGCGCTAGCCAACAGCGCAAGCAGTGCGATAACGGTGTTTTTCATGGTTACCAGCGTGGAATTGTCGTCGTCACGTCGCCATTCTGCGCGCGCTGACGCATAAAGTGATCCATCAGAACGATCGCCAGCATCGCCTCAGCGATCGGTACGGCGCGGATGCCGACGCACGGATCGTGACGCCCTTTGGTGATCATCTCCACTTCTTCGCCAAAGCGGTTAATCGTATGACCGGGAACGGTAATACTGGAGGTAGGCTTCAGCGCGATGTTGGCAACGATCTGCTGGCCGCTGCTGATGCCGCCAAGAATGCCGCCGGCGTGGTTGCTCTGGAACCCGGCTTTGGTGATCTCATCGCGGTTTTCGCTGCCGCGCAGCTTCACCACCTCGAAGCCGTCGCCAATTTCCACCCCTTTCACGGCGTTGATGCTCATCAGCGCGTGGGCGATATCGGCATCCAGACGGTCGAAGACCGGCTCGCCGAGGCCTGGCGGTACGCCGTCAGCCACTACCGTCACTTTCGCGCCAATGGAGTCGCCCTCTTTTTTCAGGCCGCGCATCAGTTCATCCAGGGCGTCGATTTTATCCGGGTCCGGACAGAAGAAGGGGTTCTGCTCAACCTGATCCCAGTCTTTGATGGCCAGCGGAATATTGCCCATCTGCGTCAGGCAGCCGCGAATGACGATGCCAAACTTCGCGGCAAGGTATTTTTTGGCAATCGCCCCGGCCGCTACGCGCATCGCGGTTTCGCGCGCAGAAGAACGACCGCCGCCGCGATAGTCGCGCAGACCATACTTTTGCTCGTAGGTGTAATCGGCGTGGCCCGGACGGAACAGATCTTTGATCGCGCCGTAATCCTGCGAACGCTGATCGGTGTTCTCAATCAGCAGACCGATACTGGTCCCGGTGGTAACGCCTTCGAAGACGCCGGAGAGGATTTTGATCTGATCCGGCTCGCGACGCTGCGTGGTGTAACGCGAGGTACCCGGGCGACGACGATCGAGGTCGTGCTGCAGGTCGGCTTCGGTCAGCGGGATGCCCGGCGGCACGCCGTCAACGATGCAGCCCAGCGCCAGACCGTGCGATTCGCCGAAGGTAGTGACGCGAAAGAGTTGTCCAATTGTATTTCCTGCCATCACGGCTCCAATCTTTTTCGTTATGTTGGCGTGTTGTTTTTTTAGTCTTTATAAATACCGAAGTGCGCACGGGCGTCAATCAGCTGCTGTTTGGTCAGCATAAAGACCCCGTCGCCGCCGTTATCAAACTCAAGCCAGGTAAACGGCACATCCGGATACTGCTCCATCAGATGTACCATGCTGTTACCGACTTCACAAATCAGAATCCCGTCGTCGCTGAGATAATCCGGCGCGTTGCCGAGGATACGGCGCGTTAGCTTCAGGCCGTCGCTTCCGGAGGCCAGCCCCAGCACCGGCTCATGCTCATACTCTTCCGGCAGATCGGCCATGTCCTCTTCATCGACATACGGCGGATTGGTGACGATCAGATCGTACTGCAGCTTCGGCAGATCGCGGAACAGGTCGGAACGGATCGGCGTAACGTGATGGATCAGGCCATGGGACTCAACGTTGTGCTCGGCGACGGCCAGCGCGTCCGGGGAGATATCTACCGCATCGACTTCCGCCTCCGGGAAGGCATAGGCGCAGGCGATGGCGATGCAGCCGCTACCGGTGCACATATCAAGGATGTGCTGCGGCTTATGGTTAATCAGTCCGGCAAACTGGTTATTGATCAGTTCGCCAATCGGGGAGCGCGGCACCAGCACCCGCTCATCAACGTAAAACTCATGGCCGCAGAACCACGCTTTGTTGGTCAGATAGGCGACGGGAATACGCTCGTTCACGCGGCGAATCACCCGCTCTACAATGCGGTGTTTCTCGCTGGAGGTCAGGCGCGCAGTGCGCATGTCTTCCGGGATATCCAGCGGCAGATACAGTGAAGGCAGCACCAGCTGTACCGCCTCGTCCCACGGGTTATCAGTCCCGTGACCGTACCAGATATTAGCAGCGCTGAAACGGCTTACCGCCCAGCGCAGCATGTCCTGAATGGTATGCAGCTCATTGACTGCCTCATCAACAAAAATTTTATCCACGACATCCTCCAGGGCACACTCTGCTATAAATTCGGCGGCTAGTGTGCCATGAAGACGGCGATAAATCAGCATTCTTGCGATAAGGGGCGGGGGAAAAAACAGGTTTTCCTTGCCCGAAGGGATATTGAGTCGGGTAAACTAGCGCAAAGTATGAATGAGAGCGGACAATGAAAAAGAAGACATCGCTTAGCGAGGAGGATCAGGCGCTGTTCCGTCAGCTGATGACCGGCACGCGGAAGATCAAACAGGACACTATTGTTCACCGCCCGCAGCGCAAGAAAATTACCGAGGTTGCTCCTAAGCGTTTGCTGCAGGAACAGGTCGATAACAGCCACTATTTTTCCGATGAGTTTCAACCGCTACTGAATACCGAAGGCTCGACGAAATATGTCCGCCCCGACGTCAGCCATTTCGAGCTGAAAAAGCTGCGCCGTGGAGATTATTCGCCGGAGCTGTTCCTCGATCTGCATGGGCTTACCCAGCAGCAGGCCAAACAGGAGCTGGGCGCGCTAATTGCCGCCTGCCGCCGCGAGCATGTGTTTTGCGCCTGCGTGATGCACGGGCACGGGAAACACATCCTCAAACAGCAAACCCCGCTGTGGCTGGCGCAACATCCGCATATTATGGCGTTTCACCAGGCACCAAAAGAGTACGGCGGTGACGCCGCACTGCTGATATTGATTGAGGTCGAGGAGTGGCAACCGCCGGAGCTGCCGTAACGGCGGGCTCCGGGGGGCCGTCAGATGGCGTTGGCCATCTTGAGGTTGCAGGGGCTTTTTTGCCAGAGGAACTCACCTTTGCCGTCGGCATCCAGCGTCACGCAGGCGATAGCCGAGGTGGTGAACATCGGGGGCGTTTCCCCCGGACACAGCTCTGAGACCAGATACCCCACCAGCGGCAGGTGGGAGACAACCAGCGCCGTCGCCACGCCTTCATTCGCCAGCGCCTGCAGATAGGCGCTCACCATTCCCACATCACCGCACGGCGTGAGCTCCGGCATCACGTCGACATGTTTCGGCAGGTTCATGCACTCCCCAACAATATCCAGCGTCTGTTCTGCACGCAGATAGGGACTGACAAGAACGCGCTCAATATCCACTTTTTGACCTTTCAGCCAGGTTGCCATCTGACGAGACTCATCACAACCGCATACGGTTAATGGACGAACCGAGTCACTGGCTGCATCGAGGGCAGCGTCGCCGTGACGCATAATAAAAACTTGCATATTGCACCGCTTTTGTTAACCAGAAGCACCGTAGTTTGGCCTGCGAAGACAATACGCAGGTGACCCGGTGGCCGGGCATTGTGCCTGATCCATTCCACGAATGAAACGCTGTTTTTTACCTCAATGGCGTAAGTATAGTCAATCATTGTTTACAAAACAGCCAATCAACAGCGTCGTCCGCAGCCGGATTTACCTTCTTTGACCACAACTTAGGTCAGCCGTTCATCCGCTGGCCAAAAGGTGGTCCCCTGTTCAGCCATGCGTAATAAAGTGTCACAGGGTGTAAAACGTGGGCCGAACTGGGCGGCCAGGCGCTGCAGGATCGCGGCAACTTCACCCGCGCCGATAGTATCCATATACCGGAACGGGCCGCCAAGAAATGGCGGAAACCCTATACCAAAGACGGCGCCGATATCGCCATCGCGCGCGCTCCGGATAATCTGCTCATCAAAGCAGCGCGCCGCTTCGTTAAGCATCATCATCACACAGCGCTCCGCCACCTGCTGCGCGGAGAGCCGCGACTGCGGGCGGCCGATGCCGAGCAGCGGATAGACTGCCGGGTCGGGCCGTTTTTTGCTTTTACGCCCTTTTGTCTCATAAAGATAGAAACCACGATTATTTTTTCTGCCTTTGCGATCGTCCTTCAAAATCGCGTCAATGATGTTTGCAGGCGGGCTAAAACGTTCTCCAAACGCGCCCTCCAGCACGGGGATAATTTTGGTGCCGGTATCGATACCCACCTCATCCAGCAGTTGAATCGGCCCCACCGGGAAACCGAATTTAACCAACGCGTTATCAATGACTTCAATCGGTTCGCCTTCCACCAGCAGGCGCATCGCTTCATTGATATACGGCGCGAGGATACGGTTCACATAGAACCCCGCTTTATCTGCGACAACAATCGGCGTTTTCCCCTGCCGTTTAGCCAGCTGCACCACGGTGGCGATAGTCTGCGGGTCGGTTCCCTTGTGCGGGATCACCTCAACCAGCGGCATTTTTTCCACCGGACTGAAAAAATGCAGGCCGATTACCTGCCCCGGGCGGCTGGCGTGAGCGGCAATATCGCCGATTGGCAACGATGAGGTATTCGACGCAAAGATGGTCTGCGGCCCGCCGTATTGTTCCACTTCGCTGACCATCCGCTGTTTGAGAGCCAGGTCTTCAAATACCGCCTCGATCACCACATCGCGATGAGCAAAGCCCTGATAGTCGGTAGTGCCGGAGATCAGCGCCATCTGACGATCGCGCTCCACTGGGCGCAGTCGACGCTGACGAACCTGTTTATTCAGCAGATCCCAGCTGTACTTTAAGGCGTGGTTGATGCCACGCGGCTGGATATCTTTAATCCGCACCGGCAGCCCACCCTTACAGGCGGTCACATAGGCGATCCCCCCGCCCATCAAGCCACCGCCCAGTACTGCAACGCTTCTCAGCGGAGCGGGTTCCGCCTCGGCGCCACGGTCTTTTTTCAGATCGGTACTGGCAAAGAAGATCGATCGCAGCGCCTGCGACTGCGGGGTCATCGCCAGTTCGCCAAACGCGCGGGCCTCTTCGGCGTAACCGCTGCTGCAGCCGTGGGCCAGACCATTCTCGACGACCTGCAAGATTCGCTTCACCGCCGGGTAATTTCCCTGCGTTTTGCGCTGCGTTTGTTTACCGACAAACTGGAATAACAGATGGCGCCCCAGGGGCCCTGCCAGTACGCGTTCACGGACAGGCACCTCCCGGCTGGTCGGTCGTCCCTTCAGCGCCAACTCCACCGCCGCCTGCAGTAAAATCGCCTGCGGCACCACCTCGTCCACCAGACCGGCCTTCAGCGCCTGCCGCGGCCGCAGCTGCTTGCCGGTGAGCATCATATCCAGCGCGGTGCTGACCCCGATCAGCCGCGGTAAACGCTGCGTCCCGCCGGAACCCGGCAGCAGGCCAAGCTGTACCTCCGGCAAGCCGAGTCGGGTTTTTTCGTCATCGCTACAGATACGGCCATGACAGGCCAGCGCCAGCTCCAGACCGCCGCCAAGGCAGGCGCCGTGGATAGCGGCAATCACCGGGATCGACAGGCCATGGATCTCAGCCATAATCTGCTGTCCCTGGCGCGCCAGCGCTTCCGCCTCCTGCGCGCTGCGGCAGCGGGCAATCATGTTGATATCAGCGCCGGCGATAAAGTTATCCGCTTTGGCGGAGATAAATACTACGCCGCGCACTGACTTATCGTCACGTAACTGGCGTATCAATCCCCGTACCTGACTGCCAAATTCGGCTTTCAGGGTATTCATTTTTTCACCCGGGGCATCAATGGTGATCACCGCGATTTTGTCCGCACGGACCTCAAGCTTAAAAGCGGAAACAGTATCCATTATTCAGCCTCCACGATCATCGCCGCACCCAGACCACCAGCCGCGCAGGCCGTCACCAAACCAAATCCCCCGCCCCGTCGCCGCAGCTCATGCAGCGTCTGGGTGATCATCCGCGCGCCGGTGGCGGCGAAGGGGTGACCGTAGGCGATAGAGCCGCCGAGGACGTTAAACTTGCTTTCATCTACCTCACCGGTGGCCTGCGAGCGGCCCAGCACCTCGCGGGCAAAGTGGTCGCTTGCCAGACACTGGAGATTGGCCAGCGTCTGCGCGGCGAAAGCTTCGTGCATATCGATAAGCGTGAGATCCGCCAGCGTCAGGCCAGCGCGCTCCAGCGCCAGTGGCGTGGACCACGCGGGCCCCAGCAGCATATCCTGCCAGACGTCGATGGCAGTAAAGGCGTAGCTGCGCAGATAGCCCAGCGGCCTCAGCCCCAGCTCTTTAGCCCGCGACTCGGTCATCAGGATCACCGCTGCCGCGCCGTCCGTCAGCGGCGTACTGTTGGCGGCGGTGACGGTGCCATGTTTGCGGTCAAAGGCCGGGCGTAACTTCTGATAATCTGCGAGCGTTGAATTTTTACGAATATTGTTGTCCTGCTCGAGCGGTTCGCGGAAAGGGGGAGCATAGGCGGTCATCACCTCTGCGGACAGTTTACCCTCTTCCCAGGCTTTCGCTGCCAGCTGGTGCGAACGATGCGCCAGGGCATCCTGTTGCTCGCGGGAGATCCCCCAGCTTTTCGCCATCTGCTCGGCGGTATCGCCCATCCGCAATCCGGTTGAATATTCAGCCACCGCCGGGGGGACCGGCAGCAGGTCGCGTGGCCGCAGACGGGAAAACAGCTTCAGCTTTTGGCTCAGCGTGCGTGCCTTATTGGCATCCACTAGCGTGCGGGCCAGCGTTTTACTGACCCCAATGGGCAGGACAGAGGAGGAGTCGGCGCCGCCGGCAATACCGGCGCGGATGGTGCCGGCCATCAGGCTTTCAGCGACGTTCGCCACGGCCTGGAAACTGGTGGCGCAGGCGCGGCTGACGCTATAGGCGTCGGTATGTACGCTCATGCCGGTACCCAGCACAATTTCCCGGGCGATGTTCGGCGCTTCCGGCATCTGCACCACCTGGCCAAAGACCAGTTGCTCGATGACTTCGGCAGGAATGTCGCTGCGCGCCAACATCTCGCCAACCACCATTTTTCCTAAATCAATGGCCGGAACGCCATGAAAAGCCGTAGCCTGACGAGCAAATGGCGTGCGTAGCCCCGTGACAATGGCAATGCGATCGCCCTGACGGGTGATAAGCGGTAATGCCTGACTCATAACACTCCCCTGTTAACCAAGACAACCAAGTGGTCTGACCTGATAACATTCTTAACTAATTTTTTACATTAAGCCAATCGGAGAAGCGCAAAATTGCGAGCCAAAACACAGTGAAAAGAAAAGGAAACGCCCCTTATCAGGGGCGTCGAGGGGGAAGGATTAACGTAAGCCCAGCTGGAAGATCAGGGATTCTGCTTCGCAGCTGAAAACAAAATCGATATCCAGCTGCACACCGCCGTCAACGTCAGTGAAGGTTGGGTTAATTTGGCACGGCTCAGATTCGACATTGCGGGCTTTTTCGCTTAACGCGGCGAGCGTTTGCTCGGCTTCAGCGCGGTTGGCGAATACGTGGCTGTAGGAGGCGGTGCAGTCGGTGTTGTCAACAATCGTGCCAACATCCATACAGCAGCAAACCGGGGTTTCATCAGCGCTACATTTACTCATCGTAGATTTCCTCTGGAGATGCACCTTCGGTGCCAGAAAAATGATGTGCCTATTTTACGCCCTGTCCCCAGTGAGCCTCCAGCCGAGAATCGCTCTGCCGGCGTTAAGTGACAGAAATCACACTTAAAAATGATCTAAAACAAAAATCCCCTTCTGTCCCCCTTGCTCTCTCCGAGATTTTTGCCAGCTGGATCGCGTTTCTGTTATCACAATTGAAAAACTTCATAAACATACTTGCAACAAATCATCTGGTCAGACCTATACTCAGCGCACTGGTCTGATTTCTTGGTTGTACCGCAGACCCTACACTCCCGCGCTTCTGTTACGGCATGTAACATAGTTTAAAAAAAAATAACTCAATGAGGTTATGGGCATGAGCCAGAAAACCCGCTTTACCCAATCTGCCCTTGCAGTGGCTGTCGCACTTGTTTCCACCCAGGCCTGGTCAGCAGGCTTCCAGCTCAACGAATTCTCTGCATCGGGGCTGGGTCGTGCCTATTCCGGTGAAGGGGCGATCGCTGACGATGCTGGTAATGCCAGTCGTAACCCGGCATTAATTATGATGTTTGACCGCCCGACCATGTCGGCGGGCGCCGTGTTTGTCGACCCGGGCGTTAATGTTTCGGGCACCTCTCCCACCGGCAAGAGCCTGAAAGCAGACAATATCGCCCCGACGGCGTGGGTGCCCAACTTCCACTTTGTCGCGCCGATTAACGACCAATTTGGTTGGGGGGCGTCTATCACCTCTAACTATGGTCTGGCAACAGAGTATAACGATGATTATGCGGCCGGCAGCATGGGCGGTAAAACCGACCTGACCACCGCGAACTTCAACCTGAGCGGCGCCTACCGCCTCGACAGCAACTGGAGCTTCGGCTTAGGCTTTGACGCGGTCTATGCCAAGGCGAAGATCGAGCGCTATGCAGGCGATCTGGGGCAGATTGTCGCAGGCTCTGGCGCGCTGCCGCCGGCGCTGGCGGGCCAGGTAGCGAAGATCCCGGCCGACACGCAGATCGCCCATCTTAATGGCAACGCGTGGGGCTTCGGCTGGAACGCCGGGATCCTCTATGAGCTGGATAAGAATAACCGCTACGGTTTAACCTACCGTTCTGAGGTCAAGATCGACTTCGACGGTAACTACCGCAGCAGCCTGCCGGCGGCCTATAACCAGATCCTCGGCAACTTCGGCCTGCCGGCGGGCACCAGCGGCCAGACGACCAATGGTTCGCTAACCCTTAACCTGCCGGAAATGTGGGAGCTGTCCGGCTATAACCGCGTGGCGCCGCAGTGGGCGGTCCACTATAGCCTGACCTACACCAGCTGGAGTCAGTTCCAGGAGCTGAAAGCCACCGGCAGCAACGGCCAGACGCTGTTCTATAAAGAGGAAGGCTTCAAGGACGCCTATCGTCTTGCGCTGGGGACCACCTATTATTATGACGATAACTGGACCTTCCGTACCGGTATCGCCTTCGATGACAGCCCGGTGCCGGCTAATAACCGCTCTATCTCTATTCCGGACCAGGATCGCCTGTGGCTGAGCGCGGGTACCACCTACGCGTTCAATAAAGATGCCTCGGTTGACGTCGGCGTTTCATACATGCACGGGCAGCATGTTGAAATTAAGGAAGGCCCGTATACCTTCCGTTCCGAAGGAACCGCCTGGCTGTACGGCGCTAACTTCAACTACCGCTTCTGATAAGCAGCGCGCCACAAAAAAGGGTGAACATTATGTTCACCCTTTTTTTATCATTCGCCGATCACTGTGAATCGATATCCTTCAGCTCATCCTGAATAGCCTGAGCATTCGGGTTGTCCGCCGGGGTCAGCTTACCGCCGTTGGCGATAAAGTCATGACGCTGGAAGTAGGCTTCACGCATCAGAATGTAAGGGTCGGAAGACTGGCGCAGCAGGCCGTCGGAATCCAGCAGCTGAGCACGTGTCTCAATCCCTTCCACCGCCCATTTACCGATCGACATCGGCCAGGTCAGCCAGGAGAGCACCGGATACAAGCCATCGGCCATATCGCCGCCTTCGTCGCGCAGGGTAAAGCTTCCATAGAACGGCAACTGAACATACGGGCCATAGCCAACGCCATAATGCCCAAGCGTACTGCCGAAACGATGTGGCTCAACCCGCTGTAGCTGCGGATTCGCCATCCCGGCCACATCGATAAGCCCACCCATACCGAGAATGGTGTTCAGGAAGAAGCGGGTAAAATGCACCATACCTTTATAGGGGTCGCCCTGCAGGAAGTAGTTCACCATCACTGCCGGCTCTTCCAGGTTACTGGTAAAATTGCTTAACCCGTTGCGCGCCGGCTGTGGGACGTAGTCGCGCCATGCCACCGCGACGGGGCGAAGCACGTAAGGATCAACCACGTTAAAGTTGAAGTTAAACATCGTGCGGTTAAACCCTTCTAACGGGTCTGAGCGCCCCTGCGGCCGATCGCCAGAGCTGGAACTGGCACATCCCACCAGCAATGTGGCGCCAAGCGCAAGCGCCGACAGGCGATAATTCATAGATGTCTCCCTGGTTTTTATGGCTATCGCGAGTTGCCATCCATGACGGAAAGACAACGCTTCCGCCCGTAAAGATGTGAGCGATTGTAACAGCACGTTGAACGATGTCTATATCACCCAAGTTGTTGATTTGATCTTAGCCTGGGAATAACGAAATCGCGGGGCTCCTATTCTACCGGAGCGACAAAAATCTGACGTTACCATTTTTGCGATTTCAGAGTATGCCCAGCCAGACGGCAGGGAAAGCCGCTACGCTATAACTATACAGATTGATAGCGAGGGCCACGAAATGGATGAACTAGACAATAACAAATTAAAGGCAGAGGATGACGAAAGAGAAGTGGAAAGTGAGGAAAATCAGCGTGGTGAAGAGATCGAAGTAAATGAAGATCGCCTTCCCTCGCGGGCGATGGCGATCCATGAACATATTCGCCAGGAAGGGGAAAAAGAGATGGAGCGCGATGCGCTGGCCCTGCTATGGTCAGCGATTGCGGCCGGCCTGTCGATGGGGGCCTCCCTGCTGGCGAAGGGAATTTTTCACGTCAAACTGGAGGGGATCCCGGGCGGTTTTTTGCTGGAAAACCTCGGCTACACCTTCGGCTTTATTATCGTAATTATGGCCCGCCAGCAGCTGTTCACTGAAAATACGGTCACCGCCGTTCTGCCGGTGATGCATAATCCCACCCTCGGTAACGTCGGTTTGCTGATGCGGCTATGGTCGGTGGTGCTGGCGGGCAATCTCATCGGTACCGCGGTGGCCGCATGGGCCTTCAATTATATGCCTATTTTTGATGAGCCAACCCGTCAGGCCTTTGTCAGCATTGCCGAAGACGTAATGAAAAACAGTCCGACAGAGATGTTCGCTAATGCGATTATTTCCGGCTGGCTGGTCGCCACCATGGTCTGGATGTTTCCTGTCGCCGGCGCCGCCAAAATCGTGGTGATTATTCTCATGACCTGGCTTATCGCCCTGGCGGATACCACCCATATTGTGGTGGGCTCGGTCGAGATCCTTTATCTGGTGTTTAATGGAAATCTGCCCTGGAGCGACTTTATCTGGCCGTTCGCCCTGCCGACCCTGGCGGGAAATATCTGTGGCGGGACCTTCATCTTCGCACTGCTGAGCCATGCGCAGATCCGTAACGATATGAGCAGCAAGCGAAAAGCGGAAGCCCACGCCCAGGCGGCGGAGAAAGGGAAAAAGGCCGACCGGGCATAAAAAAAGCGCCCTGAGTGGCGAGGGTTTAAGCAGTCAGACGGTATGGCTCTTACTCAGGCGGGCAAAAAACGCTATACTCGTGCCGCCTTGTCCCCTTAGTTAAATGGATATAACGAGCCCCTCCTAAGGGCTAGTTGCAGGTTCGATTCCTGCAGGGGACACCATACATACCTCTCCTGCCATCTACCGAACTCAATAAAACCCCCTTATAATCAGTGAAAACCCCCTATCCTGGCTATGCGACGTCAACAGATGTCTCCCCATTTCAACGTGAATCAATTAACGTTTGGGGTCTTAGTGCGGGCTTATCCTGTTCAACAAAAAAGTCCCCAAAAATGACCTTAAATACACGTCGGGCCGAGACTGCAAAACCCAGAGACAAGGCCTATAAGCTCGCTGATGGCGAAGGGCTCTATCTTATGGTCAATACACACGGTTCAAAGTACTGGCGCACGTAGTATCGGTTTGCCAGCAAGGAGAAAAAGCTCTCATTCTGGAAGCTACCCGAACATCTCGCTTGCGGAAACTCGCACTAAATGAGATGCGGCAAAAAAGTATTGGAGAATGATTAGGATCCCGGAGAGGTCAATAAAGGCCACGTAGTTAGCCAAAAAACTCTCGGATACCACTGCATTTGAAGCAATAGATTCCGAATGGTACAGTACAAAAGTATCCGGTTGGTCAAAGAGTTATGCTGATTACGTCAAGCGAGCTTTTAAAAATAATGTCTTCCCCTATCCAGGCTCTCAGCTAGTTAATGAAATAAAACCACTGGAGCTTTTGTCCGTATTACAACGAATGGAAAAGCGGGGAGCGCCTGAGCTTACAAGCAAAGTACTCCAGCATTGTAGTGAGGTTTTTCGCTACGCGATTGTTACAGGTCGTGCCGAATACAACCCTGCTGCTGATCTTGGTAGAGTAAGCATTACCTGAAATCACAGAAAGCATAACGAGTGCTATAAACTACCTCACCATTTCTCCTTAAAAATATTTATAAGCTGGATGAAACCTCAGTAGATTTATGGCATGAAACCACATAATTTAATTTATTTTTGTTGTGGAAATAGAATCCCATTTTCCCATCATGTACTTCAGAAGAGATTTGTCATTCCTGACATTGAAATCAGGTACTGGAGCCTTCTCCCCACCGAAGCCCTCACTACCGACAATAATATGCTCTTCTCCCCTTAATGAATATTTTACACCATTTTTAAAAGCAAAATATTTTACAATTACAGGGTCAATCCCACCAACACACCCTATTTTGTAGGCAAATAAAACGGTTCCTACACCGTCAGAAAATATTTTATTCACCTCGACAGAATCAGGAGCAATATCTAATTTTATATCTTCGCCGCAGTTTCGGACAAAATCCTTGAGGGTCCAATCGTTACTATACCCTGTGACTTGTTTGACAAGTAAGGTCATTCCACCGTCTTTGCTATCAAGTTTTTTATCTATAATTAAAACATGTTTACCGGAACTATCATTCCATACCTTTTGGAAGGCTTCAGAACTTGCAAAAGCTGATTGGGATAATACAAACGTAAAAGCGATAGCTAGTTTCCAATTCATCGTGTACTCTCTTTTCCTTTTGACTTTACGGTAATACTTAACATCTTTGAGTTCAATTCATTGACATCAACTTGTTGAAGGCTATGTTTTTGTGCCTCGTTATAATATATTTTATAAGTTACAGGTGAAAAATATCGCATCCCTTTATAAGTGGAAAATTTAATCGTCCCTGCAGATACAGTTCCATTTATAATTGATAACCCGCCTTGGTTACCACCCAAGCCAATGATGGCACCCTTTGCAGCTCCATAAACAAGGGTAGCATGATGACCAGACGTCGCAATAGCTCCGTAAACAGGCTTAGATATTTCGAAAAAATTACTATCACCGATGAATGATCTCGCTCTGAATGGAAAATGAGATTTAGCATACCCCACTTCTTGCAAACAATAATTTACAAATGATGCGCACCACGCGTGATTGCTGCCAACGAGGTTTGGCAACATTTTCCCATAACCTATCAACTGATGGTAATTAGATTTTTTAGTTATTATAGATTCATCTGCCCCTTTCCATGATGCTGTTTTTCTTCCCGCATCTGACGCTTAAGCTCAGCCTGATACTCTTTTTCTTTCTGCGCTTTTTCCAGCAGGGCTGGACCTTATCCAGAAACTGCTGCTTTACACCTCCCCAGTCGGCGCTATCTTCAAGTTCCAGAAAGGTGATTTTCTTGCTGATGGCAGCGTAAGCGTCTCTCTCCTTCCTGAGCTGGTCGTATTTGCTTTGCGAGTTATTTACCGTGTTGCCGAAAAGTAGTGTTTTAACTTTAAAATTATACGCTGGGTCTACAATACGCTGCAGTGCACGGGAAGATTAATTTCTGGCATTGCGAAATTCTTTCCACTGACCGGCAAGCTGTTGCTTTTCCTGATAAAGCTTGCAAGCAACTTCGGTACTGACGGTTTCGTTAAAGGCTTGCTCTTTTTTCCCAGGTCAGTATTTTTTCTAAAGTCGCGATAAATAATAATTCATGTTATTAGTGCAATGGCTATCAGTAACCCAAAGAACAAACCAATAACGCCAGCCGGATTCGATACGGATTCAATGAATCGCTCATTAAGATTGATTAATGCCTTTACCGCAATATAACCCCCCCAGACCATCACGCCTATAATGACCAAAATGAGAATTGCAACATTATCATCCTTTTTTCTTCATGCCATATTTACTTCCTGTTTTATTTTAATCTTGATAATTTACGCGGAATAACAGAAAAATGATGTTCCGCTCCCTGTTAATACTGATTTCCGGAACAAATCGGTAAATGGGTAAAGCCGGGCTTACTGGCCATATAAAGAGGTGCACACGTGGGCTGGCGGGCTGGTGTTTCGACCGGCTCATCGCTTTCAATAACGCGTTGTGGCTCTTGCTTTTCCGCTGTTGTCGCCTTTTTGATTTGTGTTTTATGGGAGGGGGTGGAAGGTTTAACCCGCTCGCGAGTTACAGAATCACCATATCCAGAGCAAAATCGCTTTGATTGACTCAGGCTTCCGTCATTACAGACAAACCGGCCATCGGATGTACAATGCGCTATCCCGCCTTTTGAACCGGAGCAGGGCTTTCTTCCACGAGCAGCGTCAGCCTGAGTGGTCAACAAAATGCCTGAAAGTAAGAGAAGAATTAATTTTTTCATTTCCATATCCGTGTTGTATTTCGTTATTAGGGGTTCTGTTCCCTGTCAGTTATTAACTGATTCGCCAGAGAATACGCAATGATTAACTGACAGATAAATTATCACTTCTTCCGTTTTCAGCTTATGGGTGGTCGGTGTGCGCAGGACATAGCGGGTGCGGTTATTCCGGTTAACGGGTCAGGATGTCCATTACGCCGGAGAGTCGTGCAGCGCATACGCGATGTACGGCAGGTCAATATTACTGTTGCTATACGCCATCACCACTTCGGTGGTGACCGCATCATGACGCACAATACTGTGGCATCCATCAGCGTTAATGGCTGTGCACGGGGTAAAATCCAGATGCAGTTTTTTAGTATTCCTGTAGAAGATGGATTTCGTGATGCTGACCTTACCGTCCGTGACGGTCTGCGTCAGGACGCAGACCGCGATACAAACCTAATATACCAATAAAATTTACGCAGCAATTTTGGATAATCGAAATGAGTAATACTGTATATACTTTAGCTAACGGCGGTGTTTCAGAAATTCAATGGTACCAATCGATAAATTACTTCGTTCAAGATATTGTTTTCTTTCTTCCTCTCTTAAACTATCCCAAAATGGTTTCCAGTATACGTTCCACCAGAACTCCATATCTCCTTGCAGACTACCATAAGTACCAAAGTCTTTATCAGGAAATACACACTCTGGTTCTGGAGGTTCTATGCCTTTTTCACAAAGGCAATTGATAAATTCATTATCATTTGTGATAAGTCTTACAATATCTTGTTCAAACTCCTTAAATTTATAAAAAACGAGGACTTTATTATGATCTAAAACCTTCTCTTTTACCTCGCTTATTTTTACCTCCCTATGAAAAAATAAATCAATCAAATGTTCAATGACTAATATGCCCTCAGGCTTTATCATAAAACATGTTGAGTGTGCATATATATTACTTTTCTCTAGAGAGGAAAATAAAGGATACCCCCCATCCTCTGGCAACGCCATAAATTGAGCATAAGGGAAATCATCCTGTAATTTGTTTTTTTTCCTGAATAAGTTAAATAAGTTAATTTTCATCAATATGGTCCGCCACCCAATCTGCACCAAAATAACCAGCGGTTCCGAATATAACTCCGCCAATAAGCCCTGTTAACACCACCCCAGGGCCCGTCTCAATGCCAACCGCCGCACCAGCCACTGTACCTATTTTTGCTCCAGCTACAGCCATCCCCCATCCTCCAGCTTGCCTAATGACTTCAGCGGTTATCGGTTTCACGCTCCCGTTTTTAAGCGATTTTTCTGACGCCTGTTCTAGATCATAAGCTGTAAAGACAATTCCTGTCACCTGTACGACACGAGCGGCACGTGTAAAGAACTTTGTGTATTTTAATGTCTCTGGAGTGAAAACCGCGGATGCGGGTATTTTTTCACCATGCAGCAATACTTCCTTATCTATATCCTTAACATATTTTGATATTTTATCAATACGTTTTGCCAAGTGTGGATTTTGGCTCTTGTAATCATCAAGGCTCTTAAGTATTTCTTCTGTAGAAATTAACTTAGCACCCGACATTACAGCTTTTTCAATATCAACAATAATTGTTTTACCTTCAAATCTTGGAGATCCTTCCGGAAAGGCAGAGCTAGTGGAAATATATGAAGAAGCGTTATCCCCCATCACATGCTCAGCTACAGAGTAGGATGCTGAAAAATTCTTTGGAATTAAACCATACCGTTCAGGATTAGTTTCTGAAAGCATTTTTGCTTCTGATAAGTCCATTTTTGAAAGATAGGGATCAGAATTTGAAGCATATATTTTCCTAACAAGAAAACCGTCTTTCCCTGGCTCATCAACAACGATAAAGAAGAATGCACGGGCTGGCATTAACATACCAGTTATTTCGTACGTTGAATGTGGAGTTTCATTAGTTAAAGTTGAATGCTCAGTCATCTACCATCTCTCCAGAGCCAGGACACCTAGCCAAACGGTAAGTTTGGCTGATTCTTTTGAAAAAACGCGTTTGCACAAACCTTGATTGTCGGTGACACCTTTAAATGTTTCACCATTTTCGCTAGAGATAAAATATGGGACATTAGCCATGGGCTTACCACTATCATCCAAGATTCGGAATTGTTCATCGAAGAATCCATTCCGGATTAAATCGTCAACTAATGGTATTGATATTGATGGCGTTGGTGTTGAATTTGCACCAGCAAACATCGTCCGCTTCACCTTCCGTATATACGTCGCCGTCGTACCATACTCGACCTTCCCGGCCTCAAGTCGCAGATAGCTCCCGCCACCGATAAGCGTGATACGCTTCTTCCCGGCAAACGAGATGTCACTCGCTGAACTCAGCGTCAGCTTCTTCTCCGCAAACAGCCGCAGGCTGGCATTCTGCGCCTGCACCTCCACTGGCCCCTCCCCGGATTTGACGCTCAGCTGTCCGGTCCGGGCAAAGGCCCCAGCTTTTCCCCGGCCAGCGCCGTCATATTGCCCATGACACCGGCACTGATATCGCCCCCGGCATTAATGGCGACATTTTTCGTGGCCGTCATCTGCAGGTGCTCCCCGCTGGTCAGCGCCATCCCTTCCGGGGCCGAGAAAAGCACAGCTTCATTGAGCGGTTTCAGCCGCTGCTCAAACATCTCTATCTGACTGTCAACATCCGCCTTCAGCGCCAGAGCCTGCTCTGCGGCCATTTCCAGCTGTTGCAGTTGCTGGTTAAGCCTGTCGATTTCTTTCAGGGCGGCGTCCCTGTCCAGCGCCTCACCCTGCGCCTTTGCCTGCGCATCCGCGCTGACAAACAGCCCCTTACCGGCACGGATTGTGCCCCACTCATCGGTGCGCAGTTCGGCCCCCTGGCCGCGACGTTGTCCCTGGCTGTCCACCAGATGGCCCGTGTTCAGTTGCGTCTTTCCGTACTCCGTGGCGAGTTTGATGTGTTCCTCACCACGCCTGTCTTCCATTCGCAGCTTGTTGTTCGCCGGGGTGCGCAGCACATTGCGGGTGTGATTGTCCCGGTTCACCAGGTCGGGATGTTCGGAGTCGTGCAGCGCATACGCGATGTACGGCAGGTCAATATCACCGTTGCTGTACGCAATCGCCACTTCGGTTCCGTCAATGAGCGGCGTATGCCAGCCCAGCGTTTCACCGGCATAAGGTTTCGCCATCCGCAGCCACAGATAGCCGTAACCCGGTTCGGTTCCTTCCCGGTCGAAGTCCGGCTTCACCCGGTAGCGCCCCTGCCCGTCCAGGTGAGCGTAGATATCGTTCTTTTCCCGGCTCTCAATCCGGGCCGGAAGTGTGCCGTGAATTTCCGGACGCGGGATTTCCGCCGGGCGGAAACAGTAACGTTCAGTGTAAGGCATGCCCCACACCGACACGTGCAGACGGGAATCACGCGCTCCCCGGAAAGTCACCAGCGTGAGGACGACGCCTTCCTTCAGGGCCGTAATGACATCGCCCTGCGGCTCCAGCACCTGTCCGGGCGTCAGGCCGGAAGCATTGCTGAACAGATGAATGCGGGCTGACCTGTTGAGCTCCCGCTCGTGATCAAGACGGGCGTAGAACGCGCCGGATTCGGTTTCCGGCTCCGGGCTGGCATCGTCACCCGCGTCACGATAAGGCGCTGCGTAACGATAATGCTCCCCGGTGGTGACCGCATTACTGCGCACGCTGAACATCGCATCCATCGGCGTAGAAGCTCGCGGTACGGCAGAAGCACATCAAACCGGTAGTTCAGCTGGCTGTCGGCCAGTATGTAGGTATCCAGACCGCGCACGTCGTCCATCATCGTGCGCCAGTAAATCCGGACTTCTTGACTGCCAAAATTAAAGCTCGGTCATAAGTGGCAATAAGCCAAGATCCAGAAGCTTAATTTCAATGTCGTTAGCTTTACCTATGTGTTCTTTATTGTTTCCATCGAATATTTCCTCAGTAGACACAATAATGGTGCCTTTCTGATTGTCGCCATCCATTACCGGCACAACTCTGGCTGCTTCTGGAATTAATTCAGTTAAGACTATGTGGGGGATGTATAACATCCAACCTACAGCCAGTCTGTCAGGGAATACGTTTCGCCCGAACAGATTGTATCCATTTGAATCGATGCTTATATGTGAACAATCAAAAAATAAAGCCAAATGTGATAAGAGCGTTATAAATCGGAGCAATGAATTTTCATCATTAGTTACAACTAAACTTAACTCCACGGAAACCCTATTTTTTTCTTCGTAAAACATTTTTCTATAAGAGATGCCACAGCTATGCTCATCATCATTGGCATCCCAAACGCTATCTACAAACATCGGCATATTTTTTTTATATCGGCGCTCCCATTTCAAACGAGTGTTATCTGTGATACCTCCATTCTGAAAAGCTATCTCATTTAGAGCTTGTTTTCTGGAATAACCCGTTTCATACCAATTCTTTTCCACCTGAAATAACTTATTAAGTTGCGCTATGATAAATGCAAAGTGTTCAACTATTTGTGAAAACTGAATGTCATCATTTTTGGTACGATAATCAAAGTTTACTACAAAACGTGTACCCATAATCAAGGCTCCCATCTGACAACAATATCTTTAAATCTTATGAAGATTTTTGAAAAATAGTAGCAACTCATTGGCTGCATAAAAATCCAAACTACTTTTAAAGGTTGATTAACTGTCGCAACAGCTTGATGACGCCCGGCTTGATTAATTGCACTGTTATCCCCTCGCCACCACTCTTTTTTTGTACCATCAGCCCTGAAAAACTGATCATATCTCGCCTTCGCCTCCCAGAACTGACAAAGCTTATCTTTCCAGCCATCAAACGATACACCACAATACTTAAATTCCTGTATCTGTTTAGTTTCTGGATTATAGTACGTGCCACATATTCTCGTCTGGTAGCTAATCGTTACCGCACTCCAGCGCGAACAGCGTCTCACCATCGGCATCACCTTGCCCTCAGGCGGGCAGTTATCACAGGTCTTTTCATCCGTCTTCGCCTGTGCCCCCGCTTTCGTGTCTACACCTTCGTAACTGACCGTTTCGGAGTAATCTATATCATCTTCCCAGAAATCACCGTGCGTCTCTGCACTGACCGCCATGGGGTCATTAAGCATCGGATCATAAGGTTTTCCTTGATAGTCAAACCCTCCGGTCCCCTGACGCGACCCACTACCTGAGCCAGGATAAGATATATCCTCTTCTTCCCAGCCGCCATGGGTGCTTCCTGCTCCGGGAAATGTTGCTGTTCCGGTTGAGCCACCTGCCACACCGACGCTTCCGGTAGCCGCGCCCCCCATTCCCCCGGTAACTACTGGTGGAAACATAACCATCAGAGTCCCCTCCTTTCCCGGTTTATCATCACATGCATATAATCTTCAACCCGCTGATCAACTGAATAACCATTCGGCGTTCTCAGCCATTTATCCACTTCGGGCTTCAGATAAAAACCGGGCCAAAATGCCTCCAGAAACAAAAAATCTCGCTTCACATTCTTTTCTTTCAACGGAAGGGTATTGGCATAATCCAGTGCTTTTCTCAGGCGAACATGGAATGTTTCATCCGGTTCGTTAATCTCCGGAAATTTCCTCTTCAGTCTTTGCGCGGTATCGCGAACAAAATCATCATCTTCCATTTTTTCCACACCGGCACACTGCTCTTCAGACAGCTTCAGCATATGAATTCCCTTTGTTTAAATGACCAGACTTTCCCGTCCACTCTTGTCAGCCATTCCTGCATTAAACCTGTCAGCTTCTGGTGTTGCAGGTCGTTCAGCATCGTTGCCAGACGAACCTGAACGCGTGGATCCTGGAAACGCAGCAAAGCAGACCGACCATCCGGCAGCCCAACATTCATATTGTTCTTCAGATGAACCACCTGTTCCGTGAGTGCAGAAGACGACAATATCCAGGAAACAGAGGGCAGAGCAGTTTCCAGATGACACAGCTTTTCACTGATATCCATTGCACAGCTCATCTGAATTATCCAGGGGCCAGCAAAAGCAATGCGGGAATCCGGCCAGGTATCGAACAGAGGCATGGCGGCGGGTTGTGGAACGGACAGGCCCTCACCGAAATACCGCTCATATTGCAGGCCATCCACCAGGGCATATAATGTCACTTTTGTTGAGTAAATCAGGTGTTGTGCCGCGAGACTAAAACTGGTGCTTTTCATGACTCGCCCCTTATAACAAAAGTGTCTCCATTCATCGTTGCTTTCATCAGGCAGCTCAGGCAGATCCCTCCACCCGTCACGGCTTTAACCGGCATACTCGCCGCACCCGCCGCCATCGTCCTTTTCACTTTGCGCATATACATCGCTGTCGTACCATACTCCACCTTCCCGGCCTCAAGTCGCAGGTAACTTCCCCCACCAATCAGCGTGATGCGTTTTTTCCCGGCAAACGAGATGTCACTCGCCGAGCTCAGCGTCAGCTTCTTCTCCGCAAACAGCCGCAGGCTGGCGTTCTGGGCCTGGACCTCTACCGGCCCTTCTCCGGATTTCAGGCTCAGTTGTCCGGTCCGGGCAAAGAGCCCCAGCTTCTCCCCGGCCAGTGCGGTCATGTTGCCCATGACACCGGCACTGATATCCTCCCCGGCATTAATGGCGACATTCTTCGTGGCCGTCATTTGCAGATGCTCCCCGCTGGTGAGGGCCATGCCTTCCGGGGCCGAGAAAAGCACGGCTTCGTTGAGCGGTTTCAGCCGCTGCTCAAACATCTCTATCTGACTGTCAACATCCGCCTTCAGCGCCAGAGCCTGCTCTGCGGCCATTTCCAGCTGTTGCAGTTGCTGGTTAAGCCTGTCGATTTCCTTCAGCGCGGCATCCATATCCAGTGCGTCACCCTGCGCTTTCGGCTGCGCATCCGCACTGACAAACAGTCCCTTCCCGGCCCTCAGGGCTCCCCACTCGTCGGTGCGCAGCTCAGAGCCCTGGCCGCGACGTTGTCCCTGGCTGCCCACCAGATGGCCCGTGTTCAGTTGCGTCTTTCCGTACTCCGTGGCAAGTTTGATGTGTTCCTCACCCCGTTTGTCTTCCATCCGCAGCTTGTTGTTCGCGGGAGTTCTGAGAATGTTCCGGGTGTGATTGTCCCGGTTTACGTGGTCAGGATGTTCCGAGTCATGCAGCGCATACGCGATGTACGGCAGGTCAATATCACCGTTGCTGAACGCTATCGCCACTTCGGTCCCGTCAATGAGCGGCGTATGCCAGCCCAGCGTGTCTCCCGCATAAGGCTTCGCCATCCGCAACCACAGGTAGCCGTAGCCCGGTTCGCTGTCGCTGCGGTCAAAATCCAGCCTGACCCGGTAGCGCCCCTGTTCGTCCAGATGCGCGTAAATATCATTTTTCTCCCGGCTTTCAGTCCGCGCCGGAAGCGTGCCGTGGATTTCAGGTCGCGGGATTTCCGCCGGGCGGAAACAGTAACGTTCGGTGTAAGGCAGGCCCCATACCGACACGTGCAGACGGGAATCACGAGCGCCACGGAAGGTCACCAGCGTGAGGATCACGCCTTCTTGCAGGGCCGTAATGACGTCGCCCTGCGGCTCCAGCACCTGCCCGGGAGTGAGGTGTGCAGCATTGCTGAACAGGTGAATACGGGCCGATCTGTTAAGCTCCCGCTCGTGGTGAAGGCGGGCATAAAATGCGCCGGATTCGGTTTCCGGCTCCGGACTGGTGTCATCGCCCGCGTCACGGTACGGCGCGGCGTAGCGGTAGTGTTCCCCGGTGGTGACCGCATCACTGCGCACGCTGACCGTTGCATCCATCGGCGTGGTGGCGGTGCGGTAGTTGTAATCCCGCGTGGCGACGGTGCCGGTGGCAATCCTGTGCCAGGTCCGCACATCCCAGACCGACTCTGCCGCGCCGTCAAACAGACCCGAGGGTTCGCTGTAGGGCAGGCGTACATCAAACTGATAGTTCAGCTGGCTGTCGGCAAAAATGTATGTATCCAGACCGCGCACGTCGTCCATCTCCGTGCGCCAGTAAATTCCCACTTCAGACAGAATGCGCTGGATGAACTGCAAATCCGTTTCCCGCCACTGGGTGATAAGCTCACGTGGCGGGTATGTGCGCTCAAGGCGGAACTCAAAATCAGCCCCTTCCAGCCCGTGCTGGCGCAGCACCTGCTCCACCACCTCCGGGACGGACTGGTTCTGAAATACGGCGCACTACCGGGTGTACCCGAGGAGCGCCAGGCGGGAGCTGAGCGTGAGCCGGTAGTGCGACTGGTCTTTTGATGTGGACAGCCATTCCAGGCGGGTCACCATGCCGTGGACATTTTTGCCGCCACGCATCCGCAGCGACGCATACTTCATCAGCACCTGTTCAGGAGGGATATTCGCCTGAAGCGTTGTGAACTCGATGTCCCAGCTGAATGGTTCGCTCAGGGCTTCCCTGCCGCGAAAGCGCAGGACATCCGGCCTGAGCGGGCTGTTATTAATCTCCAGAACATAGCGGCTCTGTCCGTCGAAAAGCGCTGACCAGTTATCCATCACCTCACTCCTTTACCGGCACAAGGCTCAGCCATCCATCCCCCAGTTCAATCGTGCGGGGTGTGTCCGGGTCCAGTTCGTCGCGGGTCAGCACCAGGCGCCAGCGGTTGTCTTTCTGATCAGGGCGGTTAAACAACCCCACCACAGCGACGAACTGAGCGTCTTCATCCATGGGCATATTGAGCGTCACACTGCCTTTGGGCATTACCAGCAGTTCTTTTGACGCCAGCACATCGTCCTTAAGTACCGTATCGGCCTTGCGCAGCAGCGTCTGGTAATCGGCGGCATCTACCGCCTTACGGTCTTTCAGCTGGTAAACCCGCACCATTGTCGCCAGTGGCGTCTGTGCGCCATCGGCGTTAATGGCCGTGCGCGGGGTAAAATCCAGATGCAGCGTTTTAATTTTTTTGTAGAAGATGGATTTCGTTATGCTGACCGTACCGTCCGTGACGGTCTGAGTCAGGCCGCAGCCTGCGAGCAGACCGCAGGCAATAAGCGTCAGCGCCCTCCAGCGGGTTACTGTTGCCATTCAAAAGTTCCTTTATTGAGAGTGGGAGTACGTGATTAGTCGAAGCGGTAATGCCCGTCTTCAGCAGGAGGTAAAACAGAGCATTGCAACCCTTCATAGCAGCCCAGGCTGACAGTCAGACTCTCCCTGTTATTGCTGAGTTTTCCTGCTTTCAGCCCCAGCAAACCGGTTCGGCCCAGTTGAATACGCCTGCCTTTGCCAAGGCGGGGCTCAGGCAACAACCGCACGGGTACCGTGAGGCGTAGCCGGGCGTCACTGCGGTAGCCAAGATAGACGCGCAGCAGGACCAGCAAATCGGTATGGAGGACACCACCGGGTAACCAGCCTTCCGCCTCGTCCGGATCCTCTGTCTCCAGTGTCACAAGGACCCGACTGCATGCTTCCTGTGCCGTTTTACCCAGCGTGGCCCGTTGCGAAAGACGGATGCGGTTTTTGGCCCCCAGCCCACTGCGGTTATCAATATGGACCTTAACCGGATCGGGTTCGGTGATTATGGCCCGGGTATGCGGTGCCAGCAGGCTCACCAGGGCCCGGATACCTTCGGCATTACGGGTGGGTAATCGCATGGTGCCCAGCAGGGCCAGAAAACGGGAAACCGGCGTTGCCACCTGTTCCGCCGTGCCTGGTATACCGAGTCCAACCAGCCCCAGCAGACACTGTGATGTGGCATCACGGCCACCGGCCTCGAAGGTCGCCGGATACGCGTATTTTCGCCAGATCCGGTAATACTGCGTGGTGATCCGGTGGCTGAAAATGTCCAGGAATGAGGTGGCTGCCTCATACCCTTCGCGGCGCTGCGCAATGTCATCCAGCCAGGACGTCGGCAGAGGCGAGTCCACGCCATACATCCCGAGAAATGTCGTTCGGACCGTTGGGGGTAATGTCGGATGGTCTTCGTCAGTCTCCACTGCTTTCAGGGTACTGACCGGAAAACCCATACCAGGCCAGGGTCTGAATCGTACCGGATCATCGCCCGGATGGCTGGTGGTGCCCAGTTTAGGAACGTCCGGATTTTCCTGTTCCAGTAGCTGGCAGAAACGATAAAAATTGGCCCGCCAGATATCCTTGTTAATGGCCAGCGTCAGCCCGGTACGTGCTGGCTGTGATTCTCGCGCCATCTCAGTCGTTTCCCTGTCGGTTGCAGCACCAGCGTGAGCTGGTTAAAGAGGTGAATATCGGCATAGAGCGCGAAGAACCGGTGCAGCATTTCCCCGAAGAGATTCACGTCGCCCTCGCCTGAAAAATTGTCCATATTCAGCGTGACCTCAATGTCCACGCCCCGGAGCATAAAACCCTTCTCAAAACGACGGATCAGGGTGTGCTTCACGGCGACGATTGCTTCAAGCCGACGGCGGTTCATTTCATCGTCGGTCCAGTCATAGAGCGCTAGCGTGCCCCGCAGTACCTCCGGATTATCCATCATGCTCAGAAAGTTTGAACCAAGGTGGCTCATCACCCGCCAGTGAAAACGATCGTTTGCCGGGGGATATAGTGGCATCGTCGGTGCTGTGACGTTCAGTACTCTGACGGGCACCTTGCCGGTTTTGACCACCCTGTCCAGCAGGGTACTTTCCAGTGCCTTACGCGGAAGCTGACCGTTGGTCCCGGTTATTCGCATCGAGAGAGACTCCGGTTTATCGGACAACTGCTCCAGTTCGAACGAGCGTCCCCCGAGAATTAACCAGGTGTCATACAGGCCAGAGGGACCGCGTTTCACGCGGGTATGGAAATAACGCTCAGGGGCATCGTGGCGCATCATACCGCCCCGGTGGCGGAAGCTGGTGAATGGCACATAGGGGTGTTTGCCATTCTTCACCGCGCCATGGATGTTATCGACGCTATAAATCTCGGTGTGTCCATCCTGAAGACGCAGCGGCCTGAGCAGGTATTCGTTTTCCAGCGGGTTAAGCGTCAGCGGGTCGGCTTCCAGGGTAAAGAGATTGATGACCGGCGCACAGTGCAGCCGGAAGTTTTCTGTCTCAAAAGGCAGATCGGATGACCATGCTTCACTGAGCACAATGTCGATTTCAAACCAGGTGCTGGCCGCAGTGAGCCCGATGGTGTCGAGACCGCGCAGCTCAACAAACATAAACTTCGGACGGAAGCTGAAATACTCCAGCAGCAGCTGGTAACCACTGAAGGCGGTATCGGCTTTCTTCCACAGGCCGTCATTGTCGTCAAAGCCCATGGGTTTGCACCAGCCATCAAACTGATGACGTTCAGTATGCGTCCCGGCATGACGCGCATATATGGCATGTACACGCCGGGTCATTGCCAGATGCAGCGCTGAACTGACAGGACTCTCTGCGTTAAGGAATATGGCGACCTTGTCGATCCCGGCTTTACGCCAGTCCACTTTTTCAGGGCATTCGAAGCGCAGGCGGATAGCAGAGCGGCCATCGGTTTCAGTATGGAGGCGAGCATCTGCAAGGTGCAGCGGTTGTAGCGGCACATCGCGGGTCGTCCGGTACTGACAGGCGGTTTTATGCGGCCCGACAGGACGTGACAGCACGGAGAAGCCTTCAGCCAGCATTTCGGACTGGCGCAGACTACGCCAGTCAGGGGAGAACTCGACGATAGCCAGCGACGGGATAGTCCGCATATAGTGCGGCCACAGCAGACTCACCAGCCCTTCAGTCAGTTCCGGCAGATCATCATCCAGCTTTTCACGCAAACGGCCCATCAGGAAGGCAAAGCCTTCGAACAGGCGTTCCACATAAGGATCGCGGGCACCGGGTTTATCCAGATTAAGCATCGCTGCACGATCCGGATGAGCCCGGGCAAACTCTTTACCGGCTTCACGCAGGTAGCGCATCTCTGCTTCGTAATAGCGCAGGGTCAAATCATCCATGCACGGGATTCCTGAAAATTGTTAATGAGAAAATTAGCCACAGAGCACCATGGCACGGGCCGGGTCAATGGCAATAAGTCCGGCAATTAAAGACTCCATCTCAGGCATCAGACGGGTTTTATCAGATTCGCTGCGACCGGCTTTCATACGTAGCAGTTTCAGGCGACGGGCCTGGATTTCAAACAACAGACCGGGTTCCCAATCTCCCAGCGTCAGCTGTGGCGCACAGATGGTCAGTTCGCCAAGCAAATGAAGCGCCATTTCGTTTCGGCCATACTGCTCTGCCACCCGGGCCATCAGCAGGCGTATTAGCCAGCGATGGCGCGGAGTGTCCATCCCCGGTCGGGACTGGAGCCATGTAAGCGCCGCTTCGGGACCATCCGTGTCGCCCTTTTCCATGGCTTCCGACTCAAGGAGCAGCACATCATCAGCCTGACCATTAACGACGGTAGCGAGTTCATCGCCGTACATCAGGCATTCTTCATTCACTTTTTCAGCAATCCAGGCGGTGGTGACTTCGTCAGCAAAGGGGGTACCGTCATTCCATGCCAGCCCTTCAAGGCCCGGGAGGCGTTTAAGCAACAGCCGCAGATCGCACAGGACGGAGTCTGTCCAGGTATCCCAGGGGTAACCGGCATGGCTGAGCCCCTGCCAAAGGTACCACTGAAGATCGAACCAGAAATGATTGACCCCTTCGCAATACATCTGGCTGGCCTGCTCAACCAGTTCGGTCCAGTTTTTCTGTAGATACAGCCGCTTAAGTTGAGCGCGATACTCGGGTTTCGGCGGTACCAGGCGGGTGCGACCGCTACTGTCGAGTGGGGGGATCTGATTGACCGTATCCCACCGTACGGTCTTTATCAGCCGGTGAGAAGCCAGCCAACCCTGAGATTGTTCGCTCAGCCAGCGGGAAAGTAACTTTGCCTTGTCGAGTAAATCGCGGCCAGATTTCACGGCTGACAGTTGCGGTGAATCCGAATGGGCTGGTTCATGCCCCTGCTCCTGAGCACTGCTGTTCTGGGGGACCAGCACTTCCATGCCACCCGAACGTGCCAGGCGGTTTTCAAGAGCGGTACAAAGGCCTGCAAAAGACGGTTTCTCGGCTTCCGGCCAGTCTGCCACTGTGGATGCAAGCAGGCTTATAGCGCCAGCCGTCAGACCGGCATCATTACTGTCCACCTCGGGCCATAACAGCAGTGCATCAATCACTTTTGCACTGTTCAACCACTCCAGCGCAGCTTTCCGGGCGGCGGGGCGCCGGGGATGACAGGCCTGCCCGTAGCGGGTCAGCATCGCGACAAGAAGCAGTAAGCCCTCGGACAACCCTTTTTCACCGTCGCGGCTGAGTCGGGCCTGCACGTACCAGGTCACGACACGAATGTCTTTGGCGCATTCGCAAAGACACTTTTGGGCCAGTTCGCACAACAACGCTGAATCGGTACCTGAAAGCTTATTGATCTCTTCACGCATCAGCTGAAAATTATCATCGTATGCGGGATCGTCCCCGGTTTCAGGCCCGGAGGTGAACGGATGCAGCCAGTTATCCCAGAGCGACAGGGCATCATTTGCCCGGGAGGTGAGGCGCTGCCTTTCTTCCTGGCTGGTGGCGCAGGCGGTTAACAGATCTTCCGGTGAACTCATTCTTTTTCCCGTTTGTTAGTCTCTTTCATAAACCTCATGGTCGCTTCCAGAGAATCGTCGTCCTTACCATTGACGATTTGCGGTGGCTTCCATTTCAGCAGCATACTTTTCTCCTCCCCCTGAGTAGGTTTGCCCTTCCAGTCGCTTTGCCAGTGGGCTTTTCTGACATGGGGGCGCAGGCGCCGATGGGGTGTGGAGGGACTGCCCCCTGATGTACTGGCTTCCGGCGCTCGCGGTACCTGCCTGAGCGCGGAACCGGCCCGGGCGCCGACAAAAATCTGCACAGGCTTGTCAGGGTGGATGAGGCGTTGATGCTTTCCGACACGTCTGGGTTCGGGTCTCACAGGTTTCCCTGCTTGCCCCATTCACTGTTCTCAGAGCAGGGCCAGAACAGCACCGGCAGGACCGCGTTCCAGAATCCATGGATCCCCTCCTCCTGCTGACTGATGGCCGTGGAGACAGAAGCGGCAAGGGTGAACAATGCGCCCATCGTTACTGGATCGCTTCTGCGCCAGCGGCAACATTAAAAATAGCGTTGGGCAGCGTGAACCCCTGCAACTTCAGTAATTCAAGAGGACCACTGCCGAGTTCGCTACGCATCACAAACTTCAGAGGATTGCCATCCGGGGTGATCCATACCAGTTGCGTCCGGCTGGCATCAAGAGGAGTGAGCAGGGCTTTGTCCAGCAGGCGAATGAAGCCCCAGTTACCCTGGTGACTGGCGTAGAGTTGCATACCACTGTTTACACTACGCCAGCTCAACGATACGCCTGGATAGTAGCTATTCCCCGGCCAGGTGAAGCTTTGCCAGCTTTCCATCTGATTGAAGTAGTCCAGGTTCTGCTCATCGAGGGTCAATTGCACTCTGGCAACATCCTTTGAAGGACGCGCCATCAGTTCGAAGTGAATACCTGCATCGCCCTGAGAGAACACGATATCAGACAGCTCTGCCAGCTGATTAATCGCCCGGAGGAAATCCGGACTGACAACCATCCCCTGACTTGCGGAAGGATCAACGACCCAGCGATTTCCCTCCTGGTGGAGGATCCCGCCAAGATTAGTTTTCAGGAAGTTAGTGATTCGACCCGAGTCGCTACGCAGGAACTGAGCCAGTAACGGCAGGGAGGCATCGCTGCCGGTGGCCTTAAACGGATACCGCCCCGCAAAGGCCTTATTCCACTGTTCGACAATGGTCGATTGCCAGCGGGTATTGAGACTACCCGCTGCCGGGGCAAGGACCTGCCGCCAGGCCAGATCCAGCGGTTGCACAAACAACGACTGACCAAATCCGTTCCACTCCTGCCCCAGGCTTGCCGCAACCAGACTGCCGTAATCGCGGGTGTCCGTCAGGTCGATGGCTTTACCCTGGAATACGGTCTGTGCCAGCATCTGCGACATCGCTTGCGGATCCGGGGCGCTGGTGACCTGCTGAAGCTTCAGCCGCACCTGGGTAACGCGGGCCAGCCAGGACTGGAAACTGAGGTTACCGTTGCTACCAGTGCCCTCTTTACCTTCCATAAATCCCGTCAGTGGTCCAAAAACGTCCTCCAGTGGACCTTTCGGCCCCTGCGCCTGCTCAATGAACTGTCGGGTATATTTTTTCCGACCAACCAGTTTTTTCGCTGAATCCACTATCGAATCAGCCAGTGCCTCACCCTTCTCTCCTGTTTTTCCCTGCCAGGCCAGCGTATTCATTAAGGCCACAAGCGGGGACTGACGGACATCGCCGATCAGACTGAGCTGGGCAATTGCTTCAGAAAGAGACGTGGCTTCCTGCCACTGAATGCTGTTGACCATGTTCAGCCAGGCATTACCAAAATCGGTAAAATACCGTTCTGTCAGGCGGGCCTTCAACGCCTCCGGGGAGATATCACTTCCTGCCTGGTGCGTTTTATCCGTCAGGACCCAGTCGATTTCATCACGTCGTGTCTTAACGACCTCGTTAATTGCATCCTGTACCTGCTCTTCCCAGGCCTGGCGCGTAAACATTCCTGGGACGATTTCGTCAGTGCTGAATACCGTTGAAGCATCGGTATCACCGGTCATATCAGCAAGTGTTAAATCAGGCCAGTTACTGGCCACGCGCTTAAGCATGTCCTGGTACAGTCCGGCCTCAGCGTTCCGCTGGCCAATCTGCTTGAGCAGGATCTGACGGACCGTACTGATTAATTCAGCGTCAGGCTTAATTTTCCATTCCGGATGTGTCGGGAGGTTCTGCGCATAAAAACCCAGTAATTTAGGGGCAATTTCCTGCCATGTCCCATCCGCCACATTCTGGCGTTTCGGCCAGGTTATTAGTACATTTTTCGCCAACCATCCTTCATCGGCTTTGTCCGGTCTGGTCATCATCAGGTAAGCTTTCAGGACATCGTAGGTCCGTTGCGTTCCCTGCATCCGGGCGTCACTGGCCGGAGGAAGTTGCACAAAGGCATTCAGTTGTTGTTTCAGATGATCTGCTGTGGCATCCCTCATCAGCTGTGCGTTGTTTTTCGCATACAGGGGCCAGAGTGCGGCCAGCGTGTCACTGTCCTGATTAAGACCAAATCGGGTGTACCACGGAGCACCGGTAGCCTCATGATGTTGTAGACGGGCAATGGCTTGCTGGAGTACGAGCTGGCTGCGCAGGCGTTCAGCCAGTGGTTTTGCAGTATCCGCAGCCTGCCTGGCCGTCTCCTGCGCCTGATAAATCTGGGTACGGTTAACGACGAGGGACAGCAGTGTACCGGCCCCCCACAGGACTATCAGGGAAAGCAGGATTAACCGCAGCATCTTCAGCCAGTTGAAGCCCAGTTTCCTGCCTCTGACGGCATCGCTGTCATCAATGACGGCTTTCCAGGTCGGCGTGTCGAGGCGCGTGTTCGGCACCGTTCCGGCAACAGCCAGTTCAGGACTGAACATGACACCGCGAAAACGCCAGGCCGCAGATCCCTGCATCAGTCCGCTGAGCAAAACGGTCAGACTGGTTTTTAGTTCATGTCTCAGGCGGGAGGATAACTGCAGCAGGCCATCATGCGCCGGATTACTCAGTATCTGCGCCATACCGGCTTTTTGAAGGTGCTGAGACAGCGTAGTCAATGCCTTACCAGCCTCTTTTACGGTGCCTTCCGGCCCGAAGATGACCCCTGTCGCAGCCGTTTCCGCGTCCTGCTGAGCACCCGCTGCCTTATCAGTCAGCCACAGCCAGACAGGCGCCTGCCAGCCTAACAGGTGGTCGGCTTTCTGGCGGCAACGCAAGAAGGCATCCCGTTCGCTATCCGTCGGGAGGGCTGAGGTACTCATCACCTGAATGATGCCATCAACCGGCTGGCCAGATCGCAGACGCTTCAGTTTTGAAAGGAAGATCTCATCCGGAAGTGACTGCGCATCACCGCCATAAATCAGCACATTGCCGTCGCCTTCCTGCCAGAGGTCATGACACAGGCCCGGGGCCGCTTTCTGGACGTCATCCGGATTACCCATCACCAGCAGTAGACGCACCTTACGCTGCCAGCGGCGCCCATAGCGAAACCGCAGGTGCTCGGACACCGCCTCTTCGCTGAAGACAGGTTGTTCGTCGTCGTCTTCACTGGCGATGGTGTTCGTCACCGGAGCGGCAATCTGAGACTTTTTCTGTCCCCAGTGGAAATACAATCCGGATTTACCGGCGATGTCAAAAGCCTTCTCTGTCAGCCAGCCGAGTAAAAACAACGCGGCAACCAGTATGGCGCAGAATGTGAGTATGCGCTGGCCGTCATAGGGACCGAATCCCGTGGCCGAAGCTACGTTTTCCGGAAAGGCATATAACAAAAATGCCACGATGACCGTCATAAAAAAAGCGACAGTGACAACGGAGCCGATGAGTGTTTTGACTTTTACCTTAGTCATTCTTAGGCGTTTCCTTGCGAACTTCTTCTTTGGTGATGACAGCGATCCAGATGTCGTCCTTATCAGCGTCGGGTTGTGCGGCGATAACTTGGGGGCCTCGTTGTTCAACGTCAGCATTAGCAAGCGTGATGGCCAGCCATGGAGCAGCATGGCCGGTATATCCCACCACGGGATCGATACTGGAATTGTCTTCTGAAAGACTAAATTCCACTTCGCTCTCTTCGCAGGCATTATTCCAGCCGCTGCCCGACGTCAATGTGGGACCGGAGATCCAGCTTCCTTTGAGTTCATTGGGCAGGATCTTCGACCAGAGCAGCGCCCGGGTGAGCGTCTTTGTGAGCGTTGTTTCTGTTCCCCTTTCGGGGCGATGGAGGCGGAGCGCATCCGGCCAGGCATTGGCTTTGCGGTTGCTCAATACCACCATTGATACAGCATCAGCATCTTCTTCCCGGGGAGACGCCGGTAACGACAGCGTGATGGCAACCAGAATGCCCGGGCTGTCCCATCGCTTGTCCAGCCAGGCATCAAACGCCCCCAGCCCTTTTCCGGCCATCAGGCGAAAAATCCTGCCCGTCTTGAGTGAGAGCTCGGCTTTAAGCTGCTCTTCAATCAGGGGATACAGATCGTTATCACAGTCCAGCATCATCCAGCATGGCAGCTCGGGCGAAAGCGGCTTAACTATCCCCTCTACACGCGTGGTCAGTTTATTAACCACTGCTTTCAGGGCCTTCGTTAAATCTGTCTGATATTCTGGTAATGCCGCGTATCTGACCGGTTTGTCACATCCTCGTGGGCAAGAGAAGTCGATAACGGGAGCTGCGACTTTCATTGCCTTCAGCAGGTCATCGGCTTTGTTTCCGGCCGGAGCCTGGATGTGCGTACCGAGGATCCAGGCACAGCGCTGACCGCGCAGAATTTCACTGTCAATAAGCGCTTCTCGCTCGACATTACGGGACTCGGCCCCTACCTGTTCGGCTTTGTAGGCAAACCGGCGTAAGCCGAAAATAAGCCCCCAGGTGCAAAACGGGAGGCCCAGCGCGGTGAACCAGAAGACAAAGCCGGTTCGCTCTGACGTCCAGCACCATAGCGTGAGCGCTATGCCCCCCAGCATGACAAACGCGAGGAAGAGCAGCCAACGGCCGGTGCCGGGACGCGCTGCCTTAGGAGCCTTTTCAGGGATGGCATCCAGCCAGACGGGCATAATCAGGCAACCTTTGCAGCGGCAAATGAACTGATCAATGTGCAACCACAGGCACATTTGTGACCGTGAAAGGCAACCGGGATACCATGATCAAGATAATCAGAATTGCCTTCTATGATAGTTGTAGGGCCATGTCCCGGAACCGGGCAGGACACTTTGTCGCCTTTACGGGCAACACCGATACCACCGAATTTCATCGTATCGGAAGCGGTCAGGACCGAGCCGCCGTGAGTGGTTTTATCGCCTTTGCGGATAATCTGAAGCATTAATAAGGACCTCTGCGAGTTAATAATTATCATTAGGTTAAAGTAACTAGTCTCCAGACATATTAATTCTGAATCTGCTCCAGTAAGTCATTTAAGTCATTTAACTCATTCACTCTTGAAATATTCATGTCCATACGGCATACGCTGTACATTGGCGAACCGATTATAAGTCCTTGAACATCCCACCAATTTTCACGTGAAGCAATCCAGTTTTTTTGTGCCGTCTCGAATTTACTTGTAATGTCAGGTATTCCACGCGCTTTAATGATTTTGTATATTTTCTGGTAAACAATGTTCATGTCTTTCTTTGCGGCGTCTGATGCCTGGTCGACACAACCCATTACAACAGAGTTATTTATATCTTGATTCATTTTGCGACAATCAGTTTCAATCCTGGAATAGTCGTTTAGTGCAGCATGTGAAATACAAGGGAGTATTAGAAGTAAAGTCAGTGTTTTGTTCTTAATCTTCATTTTATTTGAATAATCCAGTGGAGGCACTAGTAATTTAACTTACCTATAAGTGCCTGGTTCTACAATTGAAAAGACCCATTCAGGACTCAATGGCATGTAAATGCTTTTGAATATTTATTCTGTATCATACTCGTCACCATTCCATCGCAAGATATATTTAGGTCCGCAAAAAATATCTTTTAGCCCTTTGTGTGATTTTTTTGATATTCCAATGGATGTACACATATATGCTGCATCTATTGATTTTCCATCATGCATTGTGATTTCGAATGTTAAAGTAGGAGAATTATCGAGATTAGACATACGGTCCGATTGATCACAAGTGCTTGGTGGTGTTGAACTCAGAAACGTATACTCAATGATATCTTTTTTACCGTCACCATATAAGTCAGTAGTAACGCGACCTGTTTGCCCATCGACAAAGCCAGAGTTTTTCAGCTTACTTGCCGTTACCAGCATATCAACATCTTTGGCTTGAGAACATTGAGCATATGTTGCCGATGCCATTAAAATTAATATAACCAAAGAGAGTTTTATGTTCATTTTAATAATTATCAACCGTCTTCATATAGGTTTTAATAAAATCATTTAGTTGCTCTACACCATCATATTCGCATTGGTTTTCTATCAAATCTGTGCGTTGACCTTCCATCGAGTTATATAAGCTGCATCGTTCAGAAATAGAATTCCGTTGACTATTATAAAACGCCATATCAATTGAATACTCATTACCAGATTTGGTAATAATCTCTTTAATGGAGTCCTCTGTTTTTTTGTGCTGGTTTGTATGCAATTGATCATATCTGGATGAGATTGCATCGAGGAATTGCAAACTTGTGGTAATTTTGCAAATGAAATTACTGGCAAACTCATGAATAATGCGAATAATATAATCTTCATCCTTTAACCCCAATTTCAGCTAATAATTTTAAGATTTGAAATGCTGAGGCTCTTTGTATGAAACAACTCTGATTTTTGTAAGAATCTAAAAAGTTTATCCACATGTGAACAATACTAATTATCATTCATAACATTTTCAATTTCTTCTGTTTTTTCTCTAAGTGATGGGTCCGTTTTGCATACGCGAAGAGGGAGTGCCTTGAAGTTGAATATTCTTGTTATTTCTTTTGATTCCTTTGATGCCTCAGATAGTATGCAACCACAACCATATCCGTAACTATTATTTGTGTTAATAAATTCTTTAGAAGGAAAGCCGACTAAATATTCCATTCCCGTTGGTCCTTCTTTTCCTTGGGTTGAAATTGTCCAGTCACCATCTTTATCCGTCAACCAGTAGTTTCCTGGGGTTGGATTTTCTAACCATCCACATCTATTTTCTTTAGCATATAATGACGGGGCGATTAGTAAAACTAGCAAAGCTATTTTTTTGTTCAAGATATCTCTCCTGCATTAAGTTGTTCTAAAAGACTTTCCGCAGAATGTTTGATTTCATCTACCTGAAGCATTGTATTTTTGAATCCATCAAAGCAAAAACCATAGAGCCTGACAATAAATCTGTTTTACTAAATCATTATTGAAATTAATGATTATCAGATTAATAAAGCTCGGGGATAATATCCTGCATAGGCTCCAAATCTAGCGTGGTAGATTTCTCATTTATTTCTTCCCCTGATAGATTAAATGTCTTGAACGTTTCACCACATGAATTGCAACCACCTGCGCCGGATAAAATAATTCTGTCATTTTTACATGAGGCTCCGTAGAAGACGAAATTCATCATTTTTATTTTTTCGTCTTTGCTGTTAATGCGTTCTACAAGACCTGTAAACTTTGATAGATCATGGTTTTCCTTACCAAGGACAAAAATTTGCTTGCTGCAAATTGGTATGTCAAGTTTATCCTGGTCACCCTTAAGGTTATTTACACTACAAAATGATTCGATACTGTATTGAATACCACCGCAAGAAGATTTGAAAACAGTAGGAGTGTTTGCATTACAAAATGCTGGAATTAGTAGAAGGAAAATGATTTTTTTCATAAATACTCCGGATAATTATCTTCAATAAATTTCGTCATTTCTTCTGAAGTGGCGTGTAAACTTGTTTTACCTAGCTTTTCTTCAGCTAAGTAGACTTCATATTTTTCCATGATCATTTTTTTATTTGCAGTTGGTTGACCATGTGGTGAACCAGGTAAACTGGCCCACTCAATACGACATAAATGTATTGCTTCGCTAATCTTGTCCTGCATTACTGCGTCTAATGCTTTTCGACCTGCAATGAGCGCTATACAACCGAGGTCTTGATTACTCTGACTGAAATCTGAGAAAGAATATCTACGTTGCAGATTTCTCCATGTCCCGTATAAAAATTGATAAGCTCCAGCAGCAGTCGAAACAACACCATTAGCTTCATGTCTGGTATTGGGGTGTTTACTAAAATTTGTAAATTTTGCACCAGTAAACATCGTTCTGTATCCGTCTTCCTGAATGGTCCCCTCACCAATGCGGATCATTCGTAGAAATGCACGTAAACGAAGTATTCTAATATTTACATTAGTCTGAATTAGAGAGGCTAAAAATTTTAAGGGGTGCATATGCCACAATGAAGGCCCTAGTTTTTCGGATGTAACATCCTGCATCCATGCCATTTTATCGATAAAATCTTCGCTATATTTCTTCCACTCCGGGGCATCTTTTTTCAGCGCATTGAGGAATGGTTGCCAGATAGCATCGCCTTTTTTGAAGTACCAGTCGCTTGGATGTTTTACAATTGTTTTCTGAATAACGTCACGATAGTCGGGATTGTGAAGTGCTCTCCAGTACTCCATTGGAGAATAGCGGTCGCTTCCGCTGTCAATTTTATCCAGCAGGCGCTGGTAATTATGCTTCACGAGAGCATGACTGGTTCGTGTATCATCTATCGCGGCCTGGTAGAGCGAATCGATGAGGTTACGGAAGAATCCAGTGGGCTGGTTTTTTCCATCCAGGTAATCAAAGCTGGCTGGTTCTGCGGTTTCAGTTCTGAAGCCCAGCTTTGCCAGATCATACTGCGACAAAAGTTGAGGTTCCGCCTGGCCTTTAGGGACGTAAGCATTTTCTGGTCGCAGCTGCCAGTATTCCTGTTTGGTCGACTTATCGACTTCTGTTTGCATTTGACTCAGTGGAAGGATCCCCGCCCTGGTTGTTACCTTTGTATCCTTTGTGAATGTTCCTGTTGCAACATCTTTTTTGTACAACGCTAGGCCCGGAGCGTACTTCAGCCAGAGTGGGTTCTTTTCTCCCACCTGCTCAGGGTTGGTCAGGAACGTTTCCAGATTATCATCCATACTCGTGCATTCGATATGAACCTGGTATCGCGCTTCATATCCGCCATCCTTAGGTGCCTGGTAATATCCCATGTGACCAACAGGGTCACCTGCACTGATAACAAAGGGAGTCGGGCATACTACCTGGTCAAATTTCATCGCTTCTTTTGCTGGCGGCATGAGTTTCTGCCACCAGGAAGGCTGTACCACCCCATCAGTGCCAGGAGACAGGTTGTTTTTGTCCACAAGCATCCAGTATTGCTGCCCTGGTTTCAGGGATGTTTTCTTGCCCTTTTTCAACGCCTGTTCTGAGAGGCTAACAAAAGTAACAAGGCCATACTCTCGCTTATTAAATGCAACGGTATGGAGGCTGCTGTCTGTTTTATCCCACTCAACAATAGATCCTTTTGGGATCGTACCCTTGCGATAGCTTTCACTGATACTTTTATTGTTGGTACTGGCGGTCATGACCCATTCTGGATCGTAGGCAGAAAGCGTATCCTGGACTGTCCACTTGGTTTCCGCCTGATTGACACTATAGGCTGAATAGGGAGCCAGGTGCATATACAGGGTATAGAAATACAGCCCGCTGGATTCCTTCTCCCCCGGTTGAATAAAGTGTTTAACCAGAACAAACGAACCGGAAAAGCTCAGTGGGCCGGATTCCCATGCAATCGTCAGATAATCCTTGCAGACACGATAAGCAACGACTTCTCCATCAGCCATGCATCGCACAGCCTGCTCACCTTTAAAGGGAACTGGGAAATCTAATGCTTCAAGAGGAGACTTGCCACTCAGAGCACACCACGGGGTCGTTGCTTCCGTGATATGGATCCCGCCATGCCACATCCCGCTACGGCCAATCATATACTGCCCGGTGGATTCCCCCCCGACATGAGAGAGGATCTCTTCCTGATTATTGAACTCACTTCCCCGGTTATTAGAAGGGATCGGCCAGACAATTTTAATTTTTCCTTTTTGGGTAGCCGTGGCGTTCTGCTCTGATGTGGTATTATCGCCATAACGATAAAGTGTATAGGGTATGTTTTGATCACGATATATCTGGGCAGGATAGAACCCCCTTTCCTGGACAAAATCAGATACCCAGTGTGTACCATTAAACATCGCCATATGACCATGCACATGGTGTGGTGCTGCCTGGATTACGACAACATCCCCCACTTGCTGACCAGAAATTGTGAATACACCGCCAGTACACACTGTTGTAGCGCCACCCACAACTTTAAAGTTATTTTCAAGCAGCCATGGGCCATAATTTTTAGCTGATTCAATTCCTGAATTTTTTGCAGATGCCCCTCCAGCGATTAATGCTTTTTTAACATAGCGGGCACATTTTGACTCGCCATATTTAAACTTTTTATCTATGCCATTTTTAAAATTCTCGGCGTTAATTTTCGCTCTGGCCAGGGCTTGAGTGTTTAAAACACTAACTGCTACATTCTTGTCCAGCATTTATTCTCCTCCCTCTGCTTGTCGAGGACAATAAATACTACTATGAGATATGGGCTTAACAGAATCCATTAACCATTTCCCTTTTTCTTTAACCAGGTTAACGGCATACAGGGATACACCCTTACCATATCCTAATGTTAGCTTCACTTGTGCGACCTGGTCATTCTCTGAAACAGTTTCCACATTAATGCTGTCTTTCCATTCTTCACAAATATCCTGAGCATCGACAAAATAATCAGCACCCGATTCATCATTATCCCGCAGACTTCTGAGATGCTCAGTTGTATATTCAAAAATAGCTTTTTGAGTTAGTTTATCAGCTGATTCCATATCAGGCATTTCAGACGCAACAAGGTAATCATGATAAAAATTTTCAACAATTTCCCGAGGCATTGAACTATCGTCTGCTGAAGCTGAGGCTATACTGGCCACGCAGAATAAGCAGCAAGCAAAAATAATCTTCTTCAACATGAACGTCTCTCCGTAGATATGTTGGTATTTGTATAAGTAGTCGAGGTGAGAAATTTAGAAAATGACCACGTTCTTATTGTTCCGTTACGCTGGTGTTTTTCCACTTCCTATCAATTTTTTCTAGCACAACATTAAATTTAACTTTAGGCTCGGAACCTGCTCCTAAAATAACGTTGACTGAAGAGTCATTCTCTTTCTGATATACATCAAAGGTACTTATACTTGCTTTCCATGAAGGATAAACATCTTGTGATTTTGTAAAATAATCAACATCAGTATCAACCCAAGCACCATGCCAGTTACAAATATAACGCCCTTTAAACTGCTTGCATTCGCGCTTTTGTGAACATTTTCCTTCGAGTTCTTCTGCCGACACTGAATCATCAGAATCATAATTACACATCATTGAGTCGTTAATGCTTTTCATTAACTCATCAGAAACATATTGGCTGAGAAATCGACTGTTGTCCGATGATTCTTCTTTCAAATATGACTTATAAAAATTGTACACGATGTTTTCTGGGCTTGTTTGCTCGGATGCCTGTGTAAAATTTGATAAACAAAGCAAAAATGCAAATAAAAACACATTACGCATATGAGGAATTAATGGATCCATCATCAGCCCTTAGTCATTGAAAGATTTGCTGCTGATTTTGCTTTCCTGAGTGATATCCGTCAGGCTGAAATTGGGTGTTTCGTTGGGGAGATTTGCGCCCGATCCTGGTACCAGATAGTCAGACGTCTTCATAATGAACTCACCTGATGAGCCATGTTCAATGCCGTTCTTACTCAGCCTCAGGTAAGATCCGCCGCCGTTCAGCGTCAGCGTTTCCGGGGTGCTGATAATAATTTCATCTTCACTGCTGGTCACCGTCAGCTGTTTTTCAGAAAACAGGGACATCGTGTTGTGTTGAGCCTGAATCTCGATGTCTCCCTGGTTGGCAACGAGCTTAGCCCCCTCTTTATGCACAAACAGACCAAGGGCTTTTTCCACCGTTACCGACAGATTTTTCATCGCACCGATATCAAGATGCTGGCCTGCATTGATCATGGTGTTACGGGTGCTGCTGAGCTGAAGGTGTTCGCCTGAGGTCAGTGCCACCCCCTGCGGCGCACTCCCCAGCAGGACCGCAGACTGGAGGTCTTTGATTTTGTCGGTCACAAAATTTATCTGGGTATTGATGTCGCAGATCAGGGCTCCGGCGGCTTCGGCGGCGCTGTTCAGGGCCTGCATCTGGCTGTTCGCCAGGTTAATCTGATTAATGGCAGGGGCCATTTCCAGTACCGGCCCCTGGGCTTTGGCCTGTTCATCCGCCGTCAGGAACAGCCCTTTTGCCGCACGGACTGCGCCATACTCATCCGTTCGCAGTTCAAAACCGGCCCCGCGTTTTTCACGCTGGCCATTGACCAGGTGCCCCATGTTCAGCTGCGTTTTGCCATATTCCGTTGCGAGCTTGATATGCTCCTCGCCGCGCTTGTCTTCCATTCGCAACTTATTGTTCGCCGGCGTGCGCCACACGTTCCGCGTATGATTCTCGCTGGTAACATGGTCCGGATGCTCTGAATCATGCAGGGCATAAGCGATGTAGGGACGATCCGGGTCTCCACCGTCAAATACGACGGCCACTTCCGTTCCGTCGATAAGCGGTGAGTGGAATCCGTACGTATCACCGGCATAGGGTTTCGCCAGCCGCAGCCACAGATACGCATAACCCTGTTCGGCACTGTTGCGGTCAAAGTCCAGTTTTACCCGGTAGCGCCCGTCCGGATCGAGCCAGGAATAGGTGTCGCCTTTCTGTGTGCTTTCCACCCGTGCCGGAAGCGAGCCGGATATCACCGGGCGACTGAGCAGTGCCGGGCGCCAGCAGACAGTTTCGCTGTAGGGGATTCCCTCAAACGTCAGAGAAAAACTACTTTTACGTGAACCGCTGGAACGCACCGTGGTGATGACGATACCTTCCCTGACGGCATCGGGTAACGTGCCGTCCGTTTCCAGTACCTGACCGGGAGCCAGATGAGGGCTGGAGGAATGCCCGGTGACGTGATACTGGGCGTTCAGAATGCGTTCGTGACGCAGACGGGCGAAGTATGCCCCGGACTCTGCGCTTTCAGCGTCACCTGCTGTCAGGAAGGGTTCCGCGTAATGGTAGGTTTCCCCGGTGGTGATCCCCTCCTTGCTGAAAATGCTTTCGGCACTGTCCTGAGGTTGTAGCGCTTCACGGTAGTTGTAGTCCCGGGTGGCCACCCTTCCGCTCACCACGTTATATGCAGTCTGAATATCCCAGATACTCTCCTGTCCGCTGTCACTCATCCCGGCCTGGTTGCGCAGTGGCAGCGTGACGCCAAATTCATACTGCTGCTGGCTGTCCTGAAAAATCACCACGTCCTGTTCAAGTCGGCTGTCCATTTCATAGCGCCAGTAAATGCCGACCTCTGCCAGCAGGCGCTGGATAAACTCAAGGTCAGTTTCCCGCCACTGGGTGATGAGCTCCCGGGAGGGGTATTCGCGGGAGAGCCGGAACTCAAAATCAGGCCCCTCCAGACCGTGTTTACGCAGCACCTGTTCAACCACTTCAGTGACTGACTGATTGAGATAGATTTCGCTCCCTTTCGCATACTCCAGAAGGGCGATACGGGGAACGATCGTCAGCGCGTAATGGGTATCATCATTTGAGGTGGACACACGGCGAAACGACTCCACCACGCCAAATACCGTCCCGACCGGCAGCGCCGGGGTGCCGTCAAACACCGGGGTCATGAAAGTAAATGATGCGGGTTTCAGCAGTAACGTGTCACAGGCAATATCCGCAGAGGAGCAGGTGACCGCCACGTCATACCGCCAGGGCTGACTGAGGGATTCCACCGCGCTGTAACGCAGAACATCCAGGAAATCGCTGCATTCATGCACAGCAACCCGGTAGCGGGACAGGCTCAGGGCTTCATCCATCGCCTTCTGCGCCAGGCTGCTTAAGCTATCAATCATAGTTCTTCTCCCTTTCAGGATACCACTAATCGTCAATTATGTTGCGGGCACCGGTATCCGGCAGCAAAGACGCCATCGTCAGCATATCGATGCGACGTTCGCCAATGTGAGTAGAAATGCCGTAGTGGCGTTGTAGACGCGTGCTCATCTGTGCCAGATTCATGCCAACAATGGTGCACATGGCATGCATTGTCAGCGGGCGCTGTAAGGGTTAAGACGGCGTAACAAGATGGCGGGATTTTCCATGAGATTCTCTCTTTAGCAGTTCGCAGACACGCTACCGCCCGTCGCTGTTTCCTTTTGATAAGGAGTCCAAAGCGCATCAGGTCAGGCAGGCAGATTGTGTTTTTCTTTGCTCAACGCCCGTGAAACAGACGCTCAGCAAAAAGAGCGGACAGAGAGGACCTGCCCGCCAGGTTCTTACGCCGTAGTGCGTTCGTTCCAGGAATCGGAATGAATGATGTTGCCGTCTTTGTAGGTCCAGGTGATTTTTTCGTAGCGCAGTTCGATCCTCTCAAGATGGTTGTGCTTCTCGAAAGAAGGATCTTTGACGTCGTGCATCACTGGATTCACTTTTACCACTTTCACGTTTTCCAGCTTCGTGTTGAAGTACTCCACTTCCTGACCCGCGTCGTTGATTTTGTACCACTTGAACTCAGCAGATTTCAGGGTCTGGCCGGTGGTCACCGCCTTGTACAGGTACGGGCTGGAAGAGTCGATTTCTTTGGTAAACAGGAACGGCGTGTGAATACGGGTTCCAGTCAGCTTGCCGGTGTTGTTATCGGTCGGGATGTACAGATTATGCTCCTGCGCCACCACCTCAATGCTGCCCTCACGGTCCTTCACGTCCACGGAACCTTTAATGTCCGCGCCACCGTCGTCTTTCAGCCACAGATAAACTGGGATTGCCATGTTTACTTCTCCATTTCTCGAGTTGAAACGTCACCTACATCCTGTGACGCATGTTTTGCGCCTGGCAGACGACAGGCGTCAGCCTGCGGTACCAGACTGATCTCGACACGCCGGTTATGCGCACGGCCATCAGGCGTGTCGTTTGATGCAATCGGTCGACTGTCGCCGTAACCCTGCACGGCAAAGCAACTTTCCGGTACGTCCCCGGTATCACTCATCCAGTTACGGACGGCCTCAGCTCTTTGCAAAGACAAGGTCTGATTTAGCTGAACGCTGCCGGTATTGTCTGTATGACCGCTGACCACGATTAGCCAGCCTGGTCTGGCTTTAATCCCTACCAGTGCATTAACGAGTATTTTGGTTGAGCCGTCTTTGAGTACCGATTTGCCGGAGTCAAACAGTGACATGCTGTCGAGTCGTACAATTTTCGGTACCGGTTTCGGTTCAGGGTCGGGTGGCGGTGTCCAGGTATCGATAGCCTGCTGCAAGGCCAGCCACATACGTTGTCCCGGGTAATAACCCAGGCTATAACGTAAAGGCTCTCCCTGACGCTGCCAGCGTTCAAGCAGGAGCGCATCCTGTTTCAGTGCAACCAGTGATTCTGCTTTAGGGGGGTAGTGATTCATTGGAATAGCATTCCAGCGCTGTAAATGGGTACTGACATGACGGATAAGATCACGATTATTGAGGGCGGATATGCCCAACGCCGTCAGAACGCACAGCCATATCAGCAGAACCAGAAGACGGGTACGTTTGCCTCCCTGTACTGGCGAGGCAAACGGTGCCAGAAGTGGCAAAACCGCATCCGGGAACAGACTTGTCGATGACTGCCCGGGAGCTCGGGAAAACTGCAAGCAGGTACGGGAATAGAGCCAACCGGCCCAGACAGACCGAGTCTCTGGGCTGACTACTCCGAGCCGCATGATCACGGAAAATGCACGCACCGGCGGCGTTAAGCGGTCAGGTTTATCCAGCTCATCAGCCAACGTATTACGGATAAAGGAAAATGCCTGGCTGACTGCCGGCAGCGCCAGGATATTGGCGTCCGTCTGCTGCCAGTCAATGAATGCCTGCGGTGAATCATTAAGGGGACATACCATCGGCTTGTCACCCCGGACGATTATCCATGGCGTTTCAGGCCCGGATAATTCAGCGTTCAACACAACCGGCAGTGTGATACCCGTCAGGGATTTAATCTGTTTACACTGCTGGCGGAGCGTTTTCAGTGCGGAACGAAGTACGGCTTCATCCTGATGATGGTCTGGCAGGCAACGGTACATTACCGAGAGCTGACCGACCTGGCGCGGAAACTGCGTCTGTATGCTGCGGACAACGTCAGCTAACCGGCTGACGTCGCCGACCCGTAGCCACCATCCCTGGGCTGTTTTACGCAGAGGGCTTCCCTGAAACAACGCATCCAGCATGTCGCCACACACCAGTACAACGGGGCCCTCAGCGTCGAGTAATGGCAGTTCAGCCGCCGGGAGGTATGCGTCGGGTACGGGCTCCTCATGCCGACAGTTTTTGAACACATACCAGCCTGCCAGAAGGAGGATCAGCAAAGTGGACAGGCCTTTAAATACGTTGCCTGTCGGAATGAAATACCACAGCAACCACAGTAGCGCGGCTACAGCTGCTAAAGTGTGTAGGCCTACCGAAATGATGACTTTTCTGCGCATTAGCCATGCAGCTCCGGTATTTGTGCTGACAACAGCGCCTGAAGCCACAGATGGCCCCCCCACCAGATAATCCCGGTCAGAATGACGGCCAGCACTATCCAGAACCAGACCGAGCGCATCAGATTCCAGCGATGTTTCCCTATCCGGTAAACAACCAGCGACAGGCCAGCATCAGGTGGAGAAACTCGCTCAGAAAGGGCTTTCACTACCTCATCCCGCTGTGACTGGCTGACCGCTTTCAGGCTGTATAATCCCTGAAAGCCCAACGCTATCACCCGGTGATAGCAGGTTAAAACGGCCGGGTTCGGTGAGGGCTGACGCAGAACCTCTGCAATCCGATCCCATAGTGCTTCACCTGCCCGAAGTGAGCCAAAAAAACGGGCCTGAAGCGGTGCTTTACGCCAGACCATCTGGCCTTCATCTACTTTCGGCTCCTCTCCTCCTTCGCTTTTTTCGGGCTTACGGCTCATCACCGTTTCGTCCAGCAAGGCACATTGTGCGTAGGAAATATGTTCCACACTGGCATCGTCATAACCGGCACGCTCCAGCGCTTCCCGCACACTTTCAACTTGTTTAACGCATGCGTTGTAAAGCGCAGAGCCATTAAGCGTGATGGCGCCTTTCTTAAGCATGGTGACGGTGAGCCAGGTCTCCGTCATTAGCTGGTCGATATCGATATCCTGTCTCATGAGCGCAATACCGCAAACAGTTCAAGTTCCAAAGCACCAAGTAACTCAGGCACATAGAACATACATACCCCCTGCTCCAGCATTTCATGCGCAGCAGGGCTTTCTATATCAAGTGCGAAGTACTGGTTTTCCATGCGTACAGGCAACGCTGCCGGGACTCTGCTCACCGGTATCAACGGGATCCCCTTGAGCGCAGCACCATAGATTTCGCGGACATCATCAGGTGAACCTGCCTGACAGAGTGCAGGAAATTTCTCGGCAACCTGCCAGGCCGGGATATCCGAGCGTACAGAGAGATAGAGATCGGCCTCTTCACGCAGACGGATATCGTGGAGGTTGGCCTTCCAGGTCTGTCCGTCCGGACGGGTCATTTCCAGAGCAATGACTCGGGATGGCAGACTTGCCTCAAGCAAACCCGTTATCAGGTCAAACAGCGGAGGAAACGCCTTAGCTGGCTCCTCGTGGTCATAACCCGGTATGGCGTCCAGATCATGGTCCAGGGAAAAGGTCAGCATACTGCCTGCCAGACGAGCGAGCTCAGCCCATACTTGTTCAGGTGGACGTGAAGGAAAACGTTCGTATTCTGCTAGCACTGTGGCGTGAGAATTCAGTGCATTCAGCAACCAGAAAAGGGAAACATCGGCGACGGCAAAATCGGCAAGCCTTTCGTTGCTTTCTCGGCGCATCGTCATCAAACGCTGGCGTCGGGAGCGTAACTGGCGGTTAAGCAACATCAGACGTTCGTGAAGAACCGGGCTTGCTCCAAATGACGCTACTGGAGGAATAAAAGATAGATCCTGTCGCCACGCATTTTGTCCATCCCGAATCAGTCTTGCGACCGGACACACTTTCCAGGAATCATTGCTTTCATAGGCAAACCGGATGGTGAAATTAAACCGGGCAACTGCTATAGATTCTTCTTCAGAGCCAAAGGCATCCTGCAATGTTACCCACTCTTCTCTATAGCGAAGCGGCCGTTCTGAACTGACGCCCTCCTGTTCAACGTTGCTTATGCCAGGCTGCATATGCGGCAATGCAATGACTACAGTTACCGCATCACGACCTGTCAGCTGGCTGGCATCTAACTCACGCGGCGCCGGAGGCAAATCGCTCCTTTGCGCATCAATTAATGAACCATCTTCCAGCCAAAGGCGTAACTGCGTAATCTGGATCAGGCCGGACGAAAGAAGACTGTCATTAAACTCAATTTTTTCCACGCCCCAGGGGAATGGGGATGCCAGCGCTGATGCACCGGCACTGCGGAAAGACTCCCATTCAGTCTGCTGCTGGAACTGTTGAGGAGATAGTAAAGCCCCCTCGTTCCATAGTGGACGATAAATTTTCATCCCGTCCTGCCTTATGCTTTTGCTTTGGGCATCTGGCTAACCAGCGACAGATTGACGTCCATCCCCTCGACCTGGAAGTGCGGCACCGCGTACAGCTTCACGCGGAAGAAGCCCGGGTTATCCTCGATATCTTCCACCACCACGCTGGCA